>JAABUL010000173.1_pt1 | contig 131993 bp, 128 predicted proteins | sample 5559151 | NCBI WGS metagenome assembly JAABUL01 (sample SAMN10711876, study PRJNA513368) | rock metagenome | isolation source: Antarctica rocks | place: Antarctica: Victoria Land, Pudding Butte sud | reverse complement strand
AGTCGGCCCGTTTCTGTCAGTTCCATTTCTGTTGTAGCAATTGGCGGAGACGTGTGAGAGGATCGAGGTTAGGAGAAGGAGTAGTACCCGAGCGAGTGAAGCCGGGTTAGCCATAGCGATGAAAAAATAAGTCAAAGGGTTTCAGAGACTTTATGCATTTGCAGTGAAGTCTGCGGGCCGAGCAGTGCTCTGCTGTTCAGTGTGGTAATGTTTGGGATCGTACCCTGCACGTTTCACCCTACGAATCCTTTGCCTGATCCTGGCGGCTGAAGAGTCGCTCGGAGTCGGAGCAACCTCCAAGTGCATGCGCCCTCCTAATAATCAGAAATGATTGCAAAGCAGATAATCATAATGATAATATAAAACAAGGATATAATCAATGTGCTCTTGCATGTTCATGTCCATCTCAATTCAAGATAACTCCAGCTTGTACTCAAACAACTCGCAGATTTCCCTTCAAATGCTTACAGTACCTACAATCTCCGCTGTCAAAGATTGACACCTGAGAGATGCTGACAGGATCGACAAGCCATTCCACCCATGACCGCGAAGGATGCTTACCACCGTGGGGGCCAAAGAAGAAATTGCGAGCGCCACAACAAAAGCCAATTGGTTTAAGCTTGAGCAGGCGCAAACGGCAAAGCAAAAGCTGATACACCTTCTACTGTGTGATGGGGCCGGACCGTAATCCAGCAATGTCCTGAGTGAAATAAGGATACAAGAGCAACTTTTCATTTCGGCCTTTTGCATGCTAGGGGGCATGTAGCTGCTACAGCGACATTTGGCGCCCTCGACAAGATGGGAGAATTTGAAATCGGGCAACCGCGAGGCTGGAAATCACGCCAAGCCCGACGATGACCCAATTAACGAAATCGTGCACTTTACGGACTCGGTGCCTTGTTGAACCGCAGAAACATCTGCGATAAAAACTGTTGGAATACGAGGTCATATGAGAGCATACGGAGTATGGATATTTTGATTGTTGCTGTTGGGAGGCTATCTATGTAGAAGGCTATCTTGAAAACTCTACTAGCGAGCCCCAGCCCTAGAGCCCCAGCCCTACCTATGAAGCGGAGGTTACCAACTCCCCTATTTCCAACAAAAACAAATTGAGCAGAGAAGAGATGTGCCATCTTGAGATGCTCAAGGTGATAAGAAGCATATTCTAAATCCAGCGCGTCGATTTCGTGGATCCGGGTTTCTATCATTGCATTATTCTTGTGCACAACCTCAGCCAACCCACTTATATTATACTCTTTTTGTTCGCCGAAAAAACTATCGGACCATTGAAAATTCCCCCCGAATTTCGTCATCTTAAGTACGTCAAACAGGCAGTCAGTCCCCCCTCACTTTTAACGTTTCTCAAAGTCCGCCAACCACGGCTGTAAAAAAACAAAAGAAAACAAAAACACAAACGGCGCATATTGTAAACATTGTACACTCGAAGGCCTACTGTACAACACCGGTGAAAGCATGAAAAACATTATTTCGTGAAAAAACCCAGCCATCTTCTTCGATTTCCGAGTTTCGTACCTCGAAAATCTTCTGTTTCTGGCATACCCGGTATTAGAAAATATATATATATATATGTATACTGCAAACACCGTAAATCTCTAAGACGGAACCCCAAATGCAGTGTCTATGTTTTGCCGCCATTATACCCACCAGGTCCCCAAAAACACAACCGTAGTGTACGCCGTCAAAAGCGAGTACTGCGCCTCGAAAAAATGATGCAACGCCCCATTCCGCACCCTCTTCGCCTCCTCCCTCGGATACGCAACCCCGCTCTTCTCATCCCTCTCCAGCAACTCCTCCATCTCCGCCACCTTCGGCGGCGAAATCGCATACCCGACCGGCGTCCACGCCGCCGCAATACTGACCAGCCACGTCACGGGCGGCCAGAACGCGTGCGTGAGGAGGTAGAGCAGCTGGTCGCGAAGGGTGGGCTTGGTGGCGCAGCGGGCGGTGCTGACGATGACGGCGGCGATGGTGAAGAGGATGTAGAGGAGGTGGAGCGCGCCGGAGTAGGTCCAGAGGATGACTTTGAGGCGGCGGGAGAGGGGGGCGCGGAGGTGTGGGGTGCGTTCGCGGAGTTCGGACGAGAGGGAGCCGGACGGTTTGAAGGCGGTGGTGCGGCCGCCGAGGCAGCGGGGGAGGAGGAAGACAGTGAGAAGGGAGATGGTGTGGTCTGGGTTTGGGGTTAATAGGCTTTCAAGCGGTTCGTGTGGGCATGGGACTCACAGGGGGCCATCCACAGCAGTGACCGACTCCCTCGTTGCCCCGTTCTGTATCCTGCGGGTAAGAAGGTCACGATTTCATTTACGCGATTACAAATCAACGCGAGCCAGCAGGACCTGATTAGCCACCGCAGATCTTCTTCGTTGGCATATGCAATCATTTGACCGCCTGATATCAAGACTGCCGGCATTGCGAAAAGTGAAACGGTAAGGAGGATGTTAGCGAGACAGGCGATGGCGTACATGAAGCCGGAAATGCGTTGGGATAGAGTTAGGTTGCGAATCTCGGAGCCGCCAAGGCAGAAGCGAAGGCGTAAGGCTGTTTGCATTGTACCGACGGTCTGGGATCACGATCAGCGTGATGTCGCTATCATACATGGTAGCACGGGATCTTTACCCATCTCGTTCGTTGCTTGATATGGCTTCCGTAGCTATCAGGCACCGTTCCATACTGTAGTGGTTCGTGAACGTAGACAGTCTTCCATCCCGCGGCGAGGAGTAGAGTCGATGTCAAGACATCCTCAGCTACCGACCCCACGGGTATCTGACCAATGTCATCCAAGGCGTTGCGTCGAACAACATATCCGGATCCAGTACACCATGCAACACCCACAGCGTCCTTGATCGGCTCCGATGCGTGGACGAAGAAATCCAGACTTTGATACAGAGGGTCGCTAGGGGGCGTGTTGTAAAAGAGCTTTGAGCGGTTGGTATTGAAATGTTCAATCACAATAGCGACGTGAGACGTACCTGAGGAGGGCAAGCAAGAGCGCATCGCTCATCCGCAAGCATATGAGGTAAGATTGCTCTTAACCAATGGGGTTCCGGGATCATGTCCGCATCTAATGCCGCAACAAATTCTCCTCTTCCGCCTTCCATGCTTAGCGTCTGCTCCAGACCATAGTTCAGATTGCCTGCCTTGAAGTGGTGAGGCACACCGGGCAGTTTTGGCCGCGATCTGTAATGAAGATTTGCGTATTGTGCGCTCAAAGCTTGGACCGCACGATACAAAGCTGGGGACCTGCCGTCATCCAAAACAATCGCTCGAAAGGAATCTAAAGGATAATCTAGCGAGCATGCAGCGCGAGTAGTATTCAGTATCAGGTCGTCATCTTCACCACAGCAGGTAATGAGCACGTCCACTGTCGGTACTGAATCTCCCCTGAGGCGCAATTTCTTCCTCTTCCTTGGCTTGACAACGTACACTGACCAGAGCGAATGGAACATGATCGGTACGGCAATGCCAACTTCGGTGGCTATGAAAATCCAGGCTGCCGGAAACACCCTGCGATAAGCATGCTGGGCCGCAAGGGTAAAGTAAATTCGAAGACTAAAGTAGAGGCCGTAGGTGGCCAATGCTGCTACCGACAAGAAGCCCGAGGAAAAGTATATGTAGCGTTTCCAAGGCTTCATGAGGTCCATGTCATCTCTGCGAGCCAGCACTTCGATGGGGTAGAGTGTTTTTGGCTCGATATATATTGCAGAGTGAAAGGTTTGGGTTGAAGAAGGAGTGTCTCCCTAGTGAGGTTCGTACGACTGTCAGTGGATACGATGACCGTATTGACGAGCTTGTGGAACGACATACGTCCTGGGCCCATCTCTTCGGTGACTTTGTGACATCGTTTGTACTTTTCTCTGCTGCCAAGTCCGATGCATAATTTTCGGAAGCTTGGTTTGCAACCAGCGACGAGTTGACCTTTTCGAGGTCATAAACCACTGGAGTGGTGTCGCCTTGCTCGTAGCATGAGGTGGTTTCGCTTGCCGCAACGGTCGAGCTCATGGATATATCCATACTCTTTCAACAGCGCAGAAGCATGGCAGCAGACTGCAGCAGCTGCCGTCCCTGAGGCAAGCAACAGCAGTGCTTCCCAGGCTTCGCCTAAGTACAGCCAACAAGGCCGACATCGTCATCTTTCCCAAGTACCTCGGCAACTTTCTGGATTAGGGTTTGCTGATATGCATCATTACCGTGGTCTTCATGTTGCCTTGCAGGTCTCTGGGGGAAAGGGTTGGGATGTTTGATAGCACTGTATGATTGTAGACGCGACGAGGGGGCAGTTCAAATCCTGCGATTGGCTGGAAGCACCAGCAACAGACCCCTCTTTGGACGAGACCGAGCTGCAGGGGCCTGGTGTCCAGCGAAGGACAACCACACAGCTGAACAGACGCGCAAAATCAAGATACCGACACTTGTCGAGGTCAGTACAAGGAATATAAAGCACTGGACAATGCCGGTGTTCTACAAGTTATACGATCTTTAGGTATAACCGTTGTTGTACTACAGACTCACCGCAGTAGTATCAATCTCCGACCATTCGCACAACCTGTACCGTAAGGTACTGTGGTCAGGCGTTGTTCGGCGTCGCTCAAAGCGCAAGCAGCAGCGGGTACACACCGAAATAGCAGATGAAGGCTTGGGCTAAGGCACGCTGGATGATCGGCACTGCGAGATACCGCGACTCGCCGATTGTCCCCTTCCACCTGTGTCGCTCTCTTTCTGGTTGGTACTGTAACTGATAAGAAGCTGCAGATGGGTGCAATGCACAACTCCGTTATGCTCGCTGTCAGAATAAACTTTCTCGGAGCTTACCGTTTGCGGATGCAGGGAGGATGATGCGCATGGCTGATCGAGATAACGGCTGAAGCCGTACGAGTACAGATTATGTGTAGTAAATCGCAGTAAAGAAGCTGGATGGTGACAACAAAGAGGCCTATAACGGAGAAGCTTGTGAAGCATGACTTGCTATGACGTCGCGTGACTTCTGACCCGTACATCCGCTACTGTCGAGTGGAAGAAAAGCCCTAACCTTGGATGTAGGGTAATGAATACAATTTTACAGCAACGGAAAGAAATAAAACGGTCATCCGAACGTCGTATGGAATTCTGATTGCTAGAATCACGGAATTGGGTAACACACTGCGAGAGGGCAAGTTCTAGAAAGGTTGGACAAACCATGTCGACCGAACAGAGGTCGGCTGCGTGTTCAACGCATTATCCCAGCACCTCACCACCGGTTCCTACCAGCCTTCCGCATCGACGGACAGGTCGAAGCTCCACAATCTCCATGCGTAAAAGTGTTTCGGGCTCAATCGGTCATACGGACCCTCATACCATACGCTACCGTCGTCGCCACTCACGTCGACTCTGATAGGCTAGTGACCTCCACCACTGTAAGCCCACCCTCTCATCGTAATCTTACTATCATGAACGATCACGGATTTGTCGGTTGAGTACATGATTGTCGAAGACACGGGCATGTCTTGGATGGAGAACCCGGAGCTGTAGGTTGCGTTGTGTTTACCGCATTGAGGGCTATAGTAGAGATACTCTGTCTTCTGAACCGGCGCACGACTGGGTTCAGCGATGGCGTCGATGCGGGCGAGCCACTTGACACTCCTGATCATAACATTCGCCAGCATGATAAAGATTTGAGGAGGACTACTGCTCGGAATCTGTACCTGGCCCCAATGTAGCCAAAGACGACCGCGCGCAAAGGAAAGCCATGGATCGTCGGAAGCGGTTTGCCGTTCATTGCCCACGCCAGCATGACTTCATGGATCCTTACCTTCCTCTAGGGTACAGAAACTACGTAATTGTAGAATTCACCTTTCTTGAAGTAGGTATCGACACCCATGAACTCAATGTGCTGGGCTCCGTCTTTCAAGCCACCGCAATGCTTGATCACCTTTTTCAAGCTGACACCAGTCCATCTTGGAGTACCAATGGCGCCCTCACCCCACTGTGCTTATTAGCGTGGGTATTAACCATGAAAAAATGCTAATTACTGACGCATTGATCAACTCATCACCATCTGTACGCAGCACTCATCTTAGTTCGATGCATCATGAACCAAATGTTTGCGTTTGCACTCTCCCCCTGGGTATTCCTGAATCTGTTCGATTCTTCGGGTCCCTGAGCACTGCGTCGTTACAATAGCTGATTGACGTGGGAAAACAGTCTCATTTTTCAAGTCCTTCATCGTGAGTCGCTTGGGCTGGTTGACCATGCCGCGTATTTCCAGAAAGTAGTCATCTTCTTCGATAACCGGGATACCACCATGGTTTCGAACGAAGCGGTCCTCGTTACGCGTCAACTCGGTCTCGACAAGGCGATCCTATTATAGGTAAGGATCAAACTCTGCCATTTCAGGTTTTTGGCATCATCGGCTTTCTCTTCCTTGACAATATCCCAGCTCTCCTGCGCATGTGTTCAAGAGTTGGTCCGAGCGCGGCATGATATTGCTTCCATCGGACCCTCTCAAGCCTCGGGTTGGTGTCGGGTAGAGGCTGCAGTTGGTACTCCGGAAACCGCAGGTATGGATTAGCTACATGGTGAAGTGTAAATAATTCAGCTTCTTCTGACTCATGCTACTGCGCCAAGATCTTAGCTGCCTCGGCCTTCTTTTCGGGATATTTCTCCCAATCAATGTAGCCGTGCCATCCCTTGTGTTCCTCGGGGAAGTGGGCCTCAGGATGATTGGACTCTCGCAGAGGGATGTCGAACCTCGACTGGTCTTCTGCAGTGTCAAGCGTGGTCTCAGCCATTGTGGGAAAGCGCAGGTGCACTTTCAATTGCACTTTGGTATGTTTAGGACAACAAGGTACTCGACTGTAGCACTTGAAGCAAGACACCGACGATGTCCAGAGTTGAAGTCGCGTCAAATTCCGCGAGAGAGAAACAGGGACTGTGATGAAAAGATAAAGTCGTACAATAACCCATGAAGCTATTCGGAGCCTCCGCTAATGCACCTTCATACAAATTTGCATGTATTGAAATAAATAGCGCCGGAGAAGATTACAGTCCCAAATTTACCAGTCCTCCACTCCTCCTCATCGATCTGAAATATCTCGCTATCGCCAGGCCTTCTACCTGCCTAACGGCGTTGATATCGCTCCTTCCGCTTGGTCCTGTTGTAGGGCCGTATGTCACCTCCTGATTTACCTTCTCTATAGTCATTACCTCTTTCTACTTCGATAATTTGCTGTATGTGACGTGATATTCCCGCCTCAGCCAAGGTCATGGCTTGAATTCTTTGAGCCGGCGTCGTATTTCCTCCATTGTTAGGCATGATTATGGACGGTGACAGTGAGACAGCTTCCTAAGTAGCTGTCTCACTGACAATATCACGACACATACAGCAAATTATCGAAGTAGAAGAAGATAATGACTATAGAGAAGGTAAATCAGAAGGTGACATACGGCCCTACAATAGGACCGAGCGGAAGGAGCGATATCAACGCCGTAAGGCAGGTAGAAGGCCTGGCGGTTGTTGGTTTACGAATCGGCCAAAATGTGAACACACTTTGAAACAATCCTATTCAGGTATGTATAGCATATTTCAACAGCGGTAGCGAGATATCTCAGATCGATGAGGTGGAGGTTGATGAGGAGGAGGTCGATGAGGTGGAAGCCGATGAGGAGGTTGATGAGGAGGACTGGTAATTTTGGGACTGTAATCATCTCCGGCGCTATTTATTTCAATACATACAAATTTGTATAAAGGTGCATTAGCGGATTCCGAGAACTTTTGGTGTCAATCTCCGTACCTACAGTAAACGCAATTTTCCATTCATTAACTTTCAATTCATTAATTTTTCCCATTTGACGAAAATTCGTCTTGTCGGGTCAGTCCACCAATGGACTGGCCTCAACGCACGACGAAACCGGCGGTGATCTGGCCATGGAAACCGCCTTCGGGGATCCGAACAACCCACCCGAGAACGCACATCCCGAAGCTCACCATTCTTTGAGTTCAAGCTCGCAAAAGACATTATAATGTCAGATTACCGCAGACGCCGAGCCGGTCGTTGTGCCTGAAAATGGCCTCGATGGAAGAATGTGTGGGGAATACGAGGTCATATGGCGGCATATTGATGTATTCGCTGTTGCTGTTAGGAGGAGGTGGAAGGTGAAAACTCTACTAGCGGGCCCCAGCCCTACCAGCCCTCTGAAGCGGAGGTTACCAACTCCCCTATTGCCAACATATGCTAGAAATGGCAATACAGTGTCAAGCTTCTTTTGTTGGAATGCGAGGTCATGGGGGTATTTGATATATTGATTGTTGCTGTTGTTAGAAGACTGTCTAGAAAATCTCGAAAATTCCACTAGCGAGTCTCAGCTCTATGAGACGAAGATCGTTAACTCTCAGTTCCAACGTTCTTCTCTTCGACTTGACCTTCTGATTCCATCGTCCCTGTTCTGTTTGACGGTTTTGCACCGTAATGTCATGCAAGAGATAAACTAGGTCCTCTTCGAGTGTGGTTTAATATCTTGTGGGATGTATGCACAGGTGAAACCGAGTCAAACGCAACAGTCACTCAAGGGGAGGGGCTAGGTTTCCGGAGACATAGTAGATAATTTGCAGTTGGGGGTTTGCAACACGTATTAGGGTTAGCCATGGAACATATCTTAGCATTTTAATTGTTCTCCCGATTGACACCAACACCACAGCCTCTTCCTTCTCCACATCACGGCGGCGGGCTAATATCCAACCCCACAACCTCCAACTTAAACGCATCCTGGCGGCTATAACTCCCCGCAACATCCAAATCCAGCCTACCCCGCTCACAGTCCTGGAAATCCACACTCACAACCAACATCCCGCCGTCCTCGACATCCCAGAGAGGGCCGGCAAGGATGGAGCCTGTAGGGGAGACGATAACGGAACCGCCGCGGGAGACGAGTTCTTCGGGGTCATCGGGGGAGGGATCTGAGTTGGTGGTAGTGTGGTTTTGCGGAGGGGTGTTCTGGTGGGAGAGGGGTTGTTGAGAGGGTGTGGCTGGGTTGTCGTTCGGGACAGCACTGGTGCGTAAGGGAGACGGGAAGAAACCGTTGGCGATGTGGGAGGTTGCAGTGGCAGGGTTTGTAGGCGGCTTGGCGTCTGCTGATGGCCAGGTGATTTCGTGGTTATCTTCTGTCCTTGTGATGACGGATGCTCGCCTCGGTATCTTTTGTGGAACATCATTGGTGTCTGCATCTTTTGATCCCTCGCTTGTGGTTGGAAAGTAATCTTTGCTGGCAGAGGTGGTGGTGGTTTCGGGTGAAGGCCATGAGATCTCGTGATTATCTTCTGTTCTTGTGATGATTGAGGAGCGTCTGGCTTGCTTCCTTGGTGCATCTGCGGCCGCTTCAGAAGGCTTCGATTCACTACTGCTTGTAGCTTCTGCCCCTTTAATCCAGTCGGGGAGATTCTTCCTTCTCATGCACTGGTTTGCGCTTAACACAAAGCATCGGCCTTCACAAGCTATCGTCTGCATCAGCGGTACCCATGTCTCTCTAGCATCGGCAGTAGGCGCAAGATAGAGATTCACATTTTGTGAGTACAGCGAGAAGCGCAGCAGAGGCATGTAATTCTCCCAGCATATCGCTGCCGCAAGCGTAAGATTAACGCCCGCAATAGTCGTTGTAACAGCCCTTAGTGTGGATGGGGAGCCTTGCGCCCAGATCAACCGCTCGCTTCCGGTCTGTAACCACGACTTAATACGGTATACTATTTAGTCTTATACTCAAGCCTATACTCACAGGCATAACTTTCCTCCTCTTTCCCAGACATCCTTCCTTCGGACAAATATACACTACAGCACAATACAAACTCCCTCCAGCTCTCTCTACTGCACCCACAACAAGGAACACACCCGTCTCCCTCGCCACTCTTTCTAACACTTCTCTTGTGCCATCGCCCCTATAGTCTTTTCCTTTACCCACCGGCAATCTTTTCTCAACCCATTTGTCCCCCGACTCGGCGGGTGTATCTCCGAAATCGACCGCGCTGTGGAAATATCGTAGGAATTGTTCGCGGCCGTGGTCAGCGCGAGAGCCAACGCTGGCACCAAACGTGCAGGAGCGGGGATATCCGCCCAGGTACGCTTCTGGAAAGAGGATTAGGTGAATGCCAGAGCGGGCGGCATGGTGGGCTTGAGTTTCTAGGGCGGAGAGGGTAGCGGAAGTGGTGGCGAGGGAGCGGGACTGCGCAACAGCGAGCCTGAGCTTCTGAGGCATCAAGGATTGCCCCATCATTAATATTATAAAAATATAGGTTGAAGAATCGCTCACTGGAATGAAAGGGTCATTGCTCAAACCTCAAATATAGAGTGGTGGAGCGGGGTTGTTCGATGAGTAATCAAGTGGGCTTTCGAGATTCGGTTGCGGGGGAGCGGAAGAGCTCCGCTGTTCCCTTAAGACAACCCAAAGCGCAACCTGGCGCCTATCTTCATACAGTACAACCAGCCAGTGGTTGAAACTTCCGTTGCGGATATGTTTTTAGGCTTTTGATAGACAATGCTGTCAACCCCATTCAACAGGTCAAACTCTCACTGTGCCAGACGAGTCATGGTCTTGGCCCATTCACTAATCTGTCGTTGACAAACCCCGACATGCAGACATTCCCCGTTGCGGGTTGGGTGGCCGGAGTCAAATTTTCCCCATTGTGTAGGCGGGCTGTATTCCGAGGCGTCTGTAGCCTCCGGAGGCTCAGACGTGGAAGTCTCTGATCTTTTTGTGTCTTGATTCTGCAATATGCACAGCTCTATAATCCCTGCTGTGTCTGCAAGCATTGATTGTCCTGAGCGCGCCATAGCAATGCCTTCGTTGCCGGAAAGCTTCGTAAGAAGATATTCAGGCAAAGCGTATAACGTGGCATCTAGACTTAAATTTTTTAATGATGGTCTTGATGCGGACCACCAAGCACTAAAAGTCTCATGTAGTCCTGGCACTGTTGACTCGATGCGGCGCAACATCGCCAGGGCGTTCCTATACATTGCCAAATGGTCATAGTGGATTGTCGGTTCCTCTTCGTCGACATATTCTTGTAGGCGGGCTAGTGATTGCAGAGGATTAAGCTTCTGGAATGTATGCTTTTGCGTTTGTAGCGGGCTACTGTTGCTATTAAGGCCATGATTCCGGTTGCTCAATAAATTCTCGACTTCCTCAAGCGTGGTTCCTACTTGCCCCTCGTATTTGCAAAGGTGGTTGCGGACTACACGGATGAAAGCCGAGTTCTCGCCAAATCGGAGCGGCCCTTTCTTGGATCTCGGTATCCTTTTCGTCTTGTCGACACGTCTGTTTCGAGCGAAATATTCGATAGATGCACCTTCGGCCAACAGGTAACGCTTATAGAAGTCTTGAGGAGTCATGGGGACTGGTCCTACAAAGATGGCTTCTGGGGTGTATAGATTGATCAGCCTGTCCATCTCAGGCCACGAGAGTTGAAGGTAGCCTTGCTTTTGCACCGCGTTGTAGAGGTGTGCAGCGGCCATTACATATCCGTGGTTGTTGGCGTATGCTACACTTCCTTGCTGTATCTTGAGCTCTAGCGCTAGCATTTGAAGGCCGCACATCAGAGGATGCTGCCTCAGAAGCAGATATGGCTTACCGACCCCGTGTCGTGAGAAGTCAAATCCGGCGGTACTTTTGAGTCTCATGTTCATCAGAGCATCGTCGGTGACCCATGTCTTGATGAAATCACCGTTCCATTGGAGGTCTTTTAGGTAGTCGGCATTGTTTTCGCACCATTTTCCGCCCAGACTTCGTGCGTATCGGCAGGACTCATCTACGGTGACCTTGACCTGAGCTGTGGTTGCGCGAAATTCTTGAAGTCCACGGCTAACATGTTCGCCCAACGTATGGTGGACATCCAAAAATATCTGCATTCCGAAGACTACCCATAGGTATATCCTCTTCTCAAGGATCATATTGTGAAAGCCCTGAGTTATTGTATCCTCTGTGGGCAACGTTCCGTTTATAATTAGTATGAGAAACTCAGGAAATATCTCTCTTAGGAGTATCCTGTCGTTTGCCCTACGCTCCTGCTCAGATATTCCTTCTCGATCAAAGCGTGGATCGTAAAACAGATCGTGTAAAGGCTCAAGAATAAGCCTTTTGCCATCACCAGCATCTTCGAAAGCATCGCGAAACTCTCGTAGATTGAAAAACGGGTCATAGTATATAAAATCCTCAACCTCCCAAAGGACGCAGTCGATATTGGAGGGATCCAGACCGTGAAGCGCACAGACCATGGGAAGAACCAGTTTCATAGTACTCTGATAGTCTGTGCATTCTGGGAACCAGGCCCGAAAATCTTCATCGATACGGCGAACAAATTCGATTGCCGTATTCGTTGTTAGGGAAGCGTTTATTAGACTAATGCTTCCAGTATGATAATCTGACCACGTTTTCGTCAAAAACCTTCGGATGCAGCCCAAGTCCTCTAAGACGCAGAATATGGCGAACTCTACGTCCCCTGCAGAGCTCTCGGGTTGGAAGTTGACCCTGGATCGAGACGGATATTGACCAGGGGTTGTATTTAGAGGATTCTCGGTCTTGGCGATATCCTCATCCTCAAGACTCACCTCTTCTGAACCAACTTCATCGACGGCGAGGCTCTCAAATGCGTTTTTATTGGTCCAATCAGTCCTTTGATCCTCGGAAGTCTGCTTCTTTGCATGTTTAATGGCTAGCCCAAGACAACCCTTTCCTTGCTTGCTTCCTGGCTGGTGCAGAGCGATGTAGGACTCTAAGATGTTTAGAACATCTTTGAGGACGCCGACAAAGTATGAGTGGTCCCGTGTACTCTTCTCAACGTTTATTTGCTCGACGGCCTTTCCGCGGTACCAGGTAATACAACGTTCTCTGGCTGCAATAGCCCTTCGACACAGCGAAAGTATGTTCGTAGGCACCTCCACTGCACTATTCGAGCCCGCAATGCTCCTTGCAAGAGGTACCATTTCTTTAATGGCTACGGTGTGCTGTGTTGCTGGTGCTCCATTAGCCTCAGCTACCTTTGCCTTCTTCCTGTCCTTTCCTTTTAGACGCGGTCCCTTGGTCAAAGGTTGGAACGAGGTAGGCACATGGCCGCAATCGACTGCCGTTTCAGCTAGCCATTTCAAAAACTGTTCCGTATCCTCCTTGTATTGCTTGTAGGTATCGGACAGTAAATGTGGTAGCATGTTGCCTATGTTGAAAACTGGAACTGGAAAGCAGGTTCTCGGTTGTAGACTATAGCTCGTGCTTATGTCTTGTCTTCATCAAGCAGTGATACATTAATTTTCGCATGTCATGAAAAGCCTGTATCTTTTGTGCGAGGTTGGTTTAGTGAATGGTAAAGCTGAAGAACACTTTAGGAAGATGAGACTGAACGCGTCTATCGCGAGTATTACAGAAAGATTCACGGTCGGCGGCTAACTGGTAACACAGTATAACCTTTGTTCACGGAAGCCCCTAACGTCCTGCCATGGCGCAGTCATATAGGGGTCTTACCCTCGACGGAGGCTACCAGTAGGGCCCCGAGCATGTTCACCAAGAATGACAGGCCCTATCCCAGAGACAAGGCACGTCTGGAAAGATTACCGGTATCTCTCTAGTTATACCAGAGTATGCTGTGCGTAGTCTCGGCAAGCACGCGATGGCTACCTGCTTAAACCTCGTCAGCAGGTGCCTCAAGCATATTAAAGATCGCCACAAAGACCTACGGCATCAGCATGAAACGTGGAGACCTTTTATGTCTTATAACGGTATATCAGTCTGTTCTCTACCATATTGGGGCGCCGTAAGCCAGAGGTCCTTACACTTCAGAATCAAAGGCCTATTCTTATCCAATTAGAAAGGCAAACCATTTGAAGACGACTGGTACCAATACCCGACCCTCATCGTGGTCAGAAAGAGCTACTACTATGACAGTGTTGTCCAGATTAGGTTTGCTCACTGTGTCGGAATGTATGCGGCCGGTATGATGGGAATCCACTTCGTCATTCGACCATTGAAAGCGGCAGCTCAACATCCAACTGTATATATGAGCCTAATTTTTTACCTCACATCGAACTCTCTTTGGGATTTTAGCTCAATCGACGATGGTTCGAGTTCGACTGCTCAGACTGTCCAACTTATAATGGGGTGTTTCAAGTATCTGATCGAGAGATATGAGCACTGGTACTGCAGTCCAAGTACCGCACCCTTGTGGTGACCTTGCGGTGATATCTTCCATCTCTTGGTTGTATACACGAAAGCCGGACTTGCAGCTGAATAAAATCATGGCTACCGCATCAGCGTATTCGGTCCTCTGGTTCTAGGTGCTCTTTGGTTGCAGAGGGCTCTTCTGCTTCATAAGCAGAAGATATGGCATCATCAATCAGGACGAGTCTTGATACTCTGCAGCCTGAGAAGACTCAAAAACCTTTCCCCTTCCGGAATCATCGTAGTCGGCTCCCTCTAGCTGTGCCGCCTGTTATATAGCTCTAGATCCACAGAACAACGATCATTTGGCGAGTCGAACGCCAGCTGGAGTACCGATATATAGATGTATATATAGTTGTGGTATTTATATTGCGTTAGCCCAGGCTGTTGGCTGGTTGAAAAATAATATCGAACGCTTACTTGCTGCTATGTAGTCTCAAACTAGGTACCTTAGCCAGGGACGTTCCAAGTAACTTATACACTAGGCCGAACAAAGAGTAAAGTTCAGCCCTATGCGTGGCTCGTGCATCCAGAGGTTTCTAGCATAGTCCTCCTATCACCACTTTCCCAACGCCGTGTCCATTGTAGTTGACTGATATGCTCTAGAGGATCCGTGCAATTCTAGATGGTTATACTTGACAAAATATCTCTTTATTGGCTTAGATTAAAAATATACCAAGCACAGGATGGTTCCAATCCCAACGAAAGGGGGTATCAAACCGGTGCCGAAATGAAGAAAGCGCAAGTGCCCACGCCCAAAGAGTCTGATATTTTGAATTCTTGCGACCAAACCAAACTTTTCGATCATGTCCCTTCGCCCGGACCGAAGACTCGTTTGTTTCCAAGCACTGTGGGCTTGAAGCTTCCCCAAACTTTTCAGTAGGTGCAGAACGACCTACCTTACACTTGATGACAGAGCAAGTGCGAATATTAGTGAACTTTTGAATGTTGAGCTGTGAACGGACAATTGGGTATGCTTCTGTTTCGTCAAATCTGCGTAGTAAGATGAATAAAGATAACTGTTTCACAACGTCACTGAAAAATCCCCGTCCTACCTAGGGGTATCCAAGGGATTGCCATGAAGCTTGCACTGGACCATGCGCATCATACTATTGCAGTTAAGCCTGATTCCAGTTGACCCTCTGACGATATAAACGAGTGCTCTGAAGTTAAACCAGGTGACGGGCAAAATTCCGGTAATATCTGGAAGACCATGCAACATGTGGTAGGCCCTGGGAACGCATCTCAAAAATATTCATGTTTCGGTAGAGTTATTGACCCTCGTCTGCCACGCCACAAAGCTCTCTTAGGATGACGTATATCAAAGAACTTCTCCCTTTGAGCGAAATTCAACCCAAGTGATTGAGCCACACGAGCGCGTGATCCTGTTTCGTCGTAGATAAAGCCGGATCAACAAAGCAACGTTAGTAACGACTGCAAAAGAAAACTAGCAGTAGCTAACGCAGAAGTTGTAGGAAGCAACAATGTTAAGGCTAAGAGGTTGTGCTGAGGATTGTGCGTTGTGGACTTGTGCTGTATGTAGTGGTGGAAGTGTAACGTGGACCGCATCCGATGTTTGCAACACAATTCCTGGCCCATAGAAGACTTGAAAAACAATGGTGGTGGAATCCAGCAGCAAGAACACGCGTTTCAGCTTCATCGCTCCCCTCTTGTTTGAGGGTGTCAAGACAGGAATGGGGGATGAGGATTTCAGAGTTCCGAGATGTCCGTTTCGGGGGTGTGGCAGGGATGCGGCTTTGCCAAGTCGACTCACGTGCTCATGCTGCTTTGTTAGCCTCAGCGCCTAGCAAATTCATCGTCAGCCATTCAACGACTTCTCACCACCCCCCATACGTGAACTTTCTTTGTTTCATCCTCTATTTTGAATTCTGCACCCATTCGATTTGTGGAGAATAACGCGCTTTATATCGGATATGTAACCTCAATAACGTTTCAGTCGTTGCCACCTGGCTGGTGTTGGCGCCTCACTCTTTCAGGATGCCTAAGAGTTGCTGTCAAGCTTCAGCCCTGAGCTGCTACACACTCGCAACACTCTGATTGAAGCTGTCTTGCATCGTCTCCTTGCCTCGAGTCTATCCCTCTTGACCTTCCTAATAAATCTCATTGGTCCTCGATTGTCACTGCTCACTGAGGAGTTTGAGACAGAGTCTCGTTCCCTTCCTACTTTGTATCACTTTTTATCAACGACAGTGACGGCAAACGAAAGGCGTATTCAACGTAACGAGTTACTTAGGGTCATAGTATAGGGATTTTCTACGGTTTTTTCATACCTATACGACAGATTACACCCATCCTCGTTCCTCTCTCCAAAGAGCAGCATCGCGCAACAGCCTCGACCTTGGTCTAGCACAGCTGGATCATAACTTTCGACAATAACACAATAGGTCTGTGAGTCGGACAAAGAGAAGTGTTAAAGGGACAATAAGAACAATAAGCTATGTCGGATACAATAGACGGCCCTGTTAGTGAACAATAAGAAAAAATGCGATTCTCGAAACATTGTTCAGACAAAGAGTTATTGTTCCATGATATATCGACCAGCATCCTAAATCCGGCTGAGGATTTCTTGAATTCGATATTCACTACCGCTATTCATCATCAGAAGAGTGCATCCATCACTATTTTCGACTACATTCCCGAACCGAGCCAAAACATATAAACACCCTCCACCTCTCGAAGCCACCAACACATTCGACGCTCTTTTCGGTCTACCACCATCGTTTGCCAACATCTGTCAATCTAGACACCGCGAAGTGCTGGCCACTAAACCTCGAAACAATCCTTAATCCTAATAACTCTCCCTTTTTCAAATCTACACTACAGTCATGGCCACCCCTCAAAGTACAAGCTCCGCCTCCCCGGCAAGCGGATATATATCAGGACTCGCCGGAGTGGACCTAAAAGTCGACGATTTGACGACATACGTCTTGTGGCTCTCCATAACAGGATTATGCGGCGCTATCTTCCTTGGACGAATAGCACAAATCTGCAACGCCCACCTACGACATCTTATGAACCTAGACGCCAGCGCCACACAGCAGTCATATTGGTCGCAGGATAGAACTTGGTGGTGGCCAACTATCAAGAAAGAAGTGCTATACGCTCCACTTAACCAGAAGCGACACAACCGCGAAATACAGCTATCAAAGGCCATGAACGTTGGAACCGTGCCATCAAGAATACATACGATCATCCTCGGCCTGTACTTTGCAAGCAATATCGTCTATTGCTGCATGTTGGACTACCATGTCAAAGACCAAGCCGCCATACTTGCGGACGTTCGTGGAAGGACCGGACATCTCGCAATCGTCAACATGGTTCCCTTGATCATCCTAGCCGGCCGGAACAACCCCCTGATCCCTCTGCTTCGAGTCAGCTTCGATACCTATAATCTATTCCACCGCTGGTTTGGAAGGATCGTCATACTACAATCTATTGCACACACAGCCGCATGGGCTGCCAACGTGGTAGCTGCAGAAGGCGCTCATGGAATTCGTGAGCATATAGCTAGAAGTGCATTTTTGCAATATGGAACGCTCGCAACAGTCGCCATGACACTCCTACTCGTGCAAACCCCTTCGGCGGTTCGCCACGCCTTCTACGAAACATTCCTACACATCCATCAACTTCTGGCCATTTTGGCTATAATCGGGATCTGGGTTCATTGCAAGGATGGAAAATTACCTCAGATGAACTACCTCATCTGGATAGTCGCTCTATGGGTGGCGGAACGCTGCATTCGATTGATTCGGATACTATATCGCAACGTTTCTACAAGCGGCTGCACCCAAGCTACCGTCGAAGCGCTTCCCGGCGACGCCTGCCGAGTAACATTTGAGCTCAGGCGGCCGTGGCAAGTCACTCCGGGCTGCCATGTTTATGCCTACCTGCCAAGTGTCTCGCTGTGGATGTCTCATCCGTTCTCCATCGCTTGGAGCGATTCAAGACCGACTCCCTATCTTACACTGGAAGACGAGAAACTACCAACTACACAACATGATCTCGGCAATCCACTTCCCACAAGAACCACAACCTCAATTTCTTTGATCATGTCAAAACGTAGCGGCATGACAGCCAAGCTCTACAACAAAGCTAGTGCTTCACCTACCGGAATCATCACAATTGCGGGCGCAGTGGAAGGTCCTTACGGCGGCCTGGAATCGCTCCACTCCTACGGCACCGTCATACTCTTTGCCGGCGGTGTTGGCATTACACATCAAATCTCACATGTGCGAGATCTCCTTGCGCAATACGAAGAGGGAAAGGTCGCCACGCAGAAGATTGTTCTTGTCTGGTCGGTGCGTACCACCGAGCAACTGGAATGGATTCGCCCATGGATGGACGAAATTCTAGCTATGCCCCACCGGAAGCAAGTCGTCAAGATCATGATGTTTATAACGAAACCGCGAGATGCAAGAGAAGTCCGTAGCCGAAGCGAGACGGTCTTGATGTACCCCGGACGGGCAAATCCCAAGATCATCATTGCCAAAGAGATGATTACCAGAGTGGGAGCTACGGCCGTCACTGTCTGCGGTCCCGGAGCTTTCGCTGACGACGTCCGAGCGGCAGTCCGTGAGAACGTCGGGAAAGGCACCCTAGACTTTATTGAGGAGAGCTTCACTTGGTGAGCAGCGGAATGTTGGGATGGATTGTCTGAAGTATCGCATATAACGTTCATTTATTCTTGTCCATATCTACCATCTTTACATATGACCATACTTGGTTCAAATCAATCGTTTTGGACACAACACTTGCGCAGACCTATAAATCGTAGTACCCCTCGAGACGTGAACGTTGAGCATCATCTGGAGGATTATAGTTTTGGTTGACCGCTGACAAACATGCGTACTTGAACCAGGGCAGTTGTCTAGAACTTGCTACGACTTGTCAGGTACCTGTCAAGCAGTCCTGCCTTTTCGTGAACTATCTGTTTTGTGATGATTTGACTAGAAGCCAATTGGAACCTCTTATTACCTTAATCTTCTGCCGTGTTGAATGGATTCTCAATTTGCTCGCTGCCATCAAGGGGTGATATCAGAACCAGTAGGGTTCCGCGAGCGACCATCAAGCCCAACGACCGCGTCGATTCGTTTCCCTCGTCGTCTATAGTCATTAGCTAGTCCTATAACTTATCGATTCTCTCAAGTATTACCTCTCAACAGCTCCTTGACATCATCCAGCACCAAATTCATAAGCTGGTCATAACCCTTCAACGTCCCGACCACTAAAACACCCCCCCACCTCAGTATCCGAACCACCGCCAAAAAAGCAAACAGGACACACGAGAGCATCACGGACCTTCTCGGCCACCGTTAAACTTGACCGTAATCTCCTTGTCCATGTATTTCGTCAGGTCCAGGATATTCTCCTTTTTGGGTTTCTCGGCATGCTGTCCGCCCCCACCTCGCCCCCCACCTCCACGGCCGCCTCTGCTGTGCTCTCCCCCACCTCCCCGACCACTGCCGCCTCGTCCGCGGAAATTACCTCGTTCGGACATTGGAGGGCATGTGGTGTGTGCGTTGATTATGATTGTATGTGTGTGGAGGGGGTGCTGGTGTGTGGGTGAGGGTGGGGGGGAGGGGGGCACCGGGGATAGTCGCGTAAAAAAGATGTGCCGGGTTTAAACGGCTGTTCGCTGCCGCATTTGTTGCGCAATGGCGTTGAATGGCAGAGGGGCGGGACTCCCCCCTCTCCGTCCACTGCCTTGCCTAAGTACTCCCTTGCAGTACCCACCCACCCACCCACCCACCCACTTCTTCTCCAAGGACAACTGTCTCCTTTCTCTTTCTCTCTCTCTTTCACTTATCCTTTCCTATTGAAAGGCACCGCTTGCAGATTAAATTATTTTGAAAGTCTCCCTTCTGTTCTGCGTCGCATTCCCTCTCCCGCCTTCCGCTCGGAATTTACGCTAACCTCCGCTGTTTGAACATCTTTGCGCCGGGACTTTTACGCATCCTTGAGGTTTCTGTCAGACCCCCAGGTCCTCCCATCAGTTGCCATTGGAAAAATGGACACTCCGTCTCTCCCAGCGACCGAAAACAACCACCCCTCCGCGAAAAGAAAGCGGAGTACGTCCGCGGACACTCCAGCTCTTCCGATCAAGGCCGCAAAGACACACTCAAACCATTTACAGATCAACTACCTCGCCCGACAATTCCCAGATATCCTCCCACTCATTTCCGCCGAAGACCCACTGCCTTCCCTACTCTCCTTGATATCCGAGTACGATGGCGTTCTCCAAAGACATGAGAGCATGGCGGGCAATCTCGGAGCGAGACCTCTGGGACCGATACTCATCAAGAGATTCGAGAGGCTGTTCGACGGGCCGCCGAGGGTACTTAAGTCGCATGGGAAAGAAGGAACTACGGTGGGCTGGCTTGACGTGGTGGAGTTTGCGCGAAACAAACCGGAACAGTTCAACCTTGAGAAGATGAGGGATGGTGTGCGAGTCTGCCAGTTCTATACCAAGCAAAGCCGGGTGGAAATTACAGAGGAGGATTATCAACTGATTGCCTCGGGAATGCCGCAGAAGCTTATCCCGCCGCAGCCGATTCTGGAAGACGAGGAGAAAGAGTTGGGCACGCTAGAGATACTTGAGAAGAGCTTGGGACAAGTCGTGCAGCTTGCGGATCAAGGTTTGGAGCTTTCTGTTGTGGTAACGATCTCGTGCTAACATGCCAACAGTGTCCGCTCGCGCTCGACAGCTGAACCACCGACTGAAGAGTCGCAAGAATGCAATCATCGCAAGGCGAGAAGCTGAAGCAACCGCACTAGAGGACAATAGTGCCTCTAGCTCTCGTCCAAACAACGTTCGCGTTGCCGACATGGGGCAATCATCGATCCACTCGAACGGAGACCAACGAGCGTCAATCTCGCCTACGTCTGGTTTCGTAGCTGTCAACTCAAGGCAATCCTATGCGAATGAAGGCTCCGTCTACGATAACTCTGTCTATGAGAATCCTAGGACCGCAAATGTAACCATTGTGAACGGCACTTCTCTTCACGGGGCTTCCGCTGCCACCCGAGCCGAACTTCTTAGCAAATTCTTCACCAATAGCGAGCGCGCAGCTTCAATAGATCAAGATCCGTCGGGACGAGCCTCTATGAATACCTCGCGCCCTTCTCTCTCAAAACCCAAGCCGAAACCGACCACTGAATCAAACGATTGCGCCTCTTTAATCAATTCCACATCACCAGTCCCGATTCCTAATACACCCTCCTCCCTCCTTCCCCATGTCAAGCCCTCCCCCGCCGATCGTTTTGACGACAGCGGTCCGTACAAAGCTGAGATGGTTGCTCGGATGGAGCAACTTCTCCGCGGCGATAGGATCGTGCCACCTTGTGATCGTTGTAGGCGACTGCACATGGACTGTCTAAAGAACCTAACAGCATGTATGGGTTGCACCAAAAAACACGCTAAATGCTCGTGGAAAGATGTGGTGGATCGAGAGTTGAGAGATAATCCGTTCGTGCCGAGGATCAATACAAGTAGAGATGAAGAGATGGACACCAGAAGTGAGGGTGACGATTATCAAAATTTGCCAACTATCAGCACGGGCAAGTCAAGTAAAGACTACGCTCGAGATGACAGAATTCAGCAGGGCGTCAGAGACGAAGAGCTACTTGGTGAGGACTCTGACGATGATGACCAAAGAGACGATGGTGCCTCAGCGTACCACAATCCGAGGACAGAACCCATCACCCCAATGCAAGCGAGCCACACCGACTTGGAAACCAATCACAGACCAACCGGTGCCCCGTCGCCACCACATGAATCCATCGATCCCTCAACCCGAAATGCCTCACTCCACGCTACTACTCACCCCACACCCGTGCCCGCCGAACCCCCTACGCACCAGCCTAATTCGCTACCTGCCCAGTACAGCACGCATGAACCAACCCAAGAAATACAAACAGAACCCTACAGCCCCGGAAGCCCTCAGCTAAGCGTCCACGCCGTGGGCAGAAGCCTCGGAGCTGACCCTCAACCTACGGAGAACAGCGCGAAAGATGAGCAGGCAGACCAAGAACGCGAGAGAGACAACATCCAGCATGTGGTGGAGGACATGATGGGTAAGGTTGTGAACGGTGTAGACGAAGAAGAGTATAAAGAAGGGGGTCGTGCTTATAATGATGGCGAGGAGGGGATAAAGGGGTCATGACTGCAGGGTTTTACCCATCAACTCCGAATTGTTTCTTCCCATCCTTGACAGCAAACAGCCTTTGGCACTGAGGCAGCCATTTGTGTTTTAATAGAGAGGATGTTGCGATTGCTTTTCCGCTCCCTCGCATCCTCGAGAAACGCTTTCATCGAGAAAACCGATCTGCAATCTCTCCCTATTATCTCATCTACAGAAGCTCTAGCGACACATCTCTTGGCTTACACAACACTACTAAACTCCCATCTGCGTAGCAGAGCTGGATGGCACCTTTGGACCATCAGCGAAGGGAGAGCACACGAGGGACGGTCTAGTTTTCTTTTCTCACGACCGGAAAGACGGGGTAATTGATGGGTTTAAGACTATGGATGATGGAGATGATCTGTACGATTAATTGACTGAGCAGATGAGTATACGTATGATAGGGGTACGGCGAGGGTACGATGGGTGTAATGGAGATGGCAGGGGTACGATAGGTATGATAGGAGTACGATAGGAGTCCGATAGCCAGTCATCGCATGATAGAGACCTCTGTACTTTTATATTTCAAAGGATTAACACTTTTATGCTTTCCCGCCATTCTACCCCAGAAACCACACCCCCCAAAACCACGTATCCAATCGTTCTCCGCATCACCGCTCCCCCACCTCTCCTCTCTCCCTCTCCTCCCATTCCACAAAACCTTCCTCGCATTAAAACAAAACCCCGTCATCCAAACAACCCCATGCAAACATCTCGTTCACATCTCTGTACATGTCCATCTTTGTGTTTACGCAGACAGGAATATACCTTTTTTTTACTGGATGTGTGGGTTCTGAGATGCTGTGTGTGAGTGGGCAAGTGGTGTTGGTGTTGGTGTTGGTGTTGGTGTTGGTGTTGGTGTTGGGGATTTGGGGGAAGGCGAGGAGGGTCTGGGGGGGGGAGAACGTAAGTAAAGAGGGAGAGGGGAGATGAAGGGGAAATGAGATGATTTTCTTTGTTGGTTATGAGAGATAAGAAAAAAGAGGAATATATGTATGAAGAATGGAAAGAACGAACGATGATGATGACGATCTAAAAGAACCGATTTACAAAAACCATATTCAAAATTGTGCCTAGGCCTCACTGTGGTGGTGAATAAACTTACTGTAATTGATGTTATATACATATGATACATACATAGCGTGAGTTTATAATGAATACTGTTGAGAAAGATATATCCATTCAGTGAATTCGATAAAGTATATCTCATTTACCTATGTGGATTTCTATCGATTCTATCGAATTCGATTCACTTGTGCTTAGCTCACCCCCAACCCCCCACCTCCACCCTCATCAACTCCTCCCCCCGCCCATCCCCCACCCTCCTGCCACCCTTCCTTCCCCCCTCACTTATCCACTCCCCTCCCCAACCCTTTCACCAACACACCCCACACACACAGCAATACCAAACCGTGGCGGCTGAGCGCTTCACAAAAGGGACAGCCGGGGGCGTGTGAGAGGCCGGATGGGGTTGGTTGTTGAGTGGGTTTTTGGGGAAAGGAGAGGAGGTGTGATGGGAGTGGATGGAGGGGTAGAGAGGTAGAGAGGTATAAGGACTGGACTGGACGGGGGAGATGAGAGATGGAGATGGAGGGGGTGAGTTGCGTTCAGCGGTGGGTGGGGGAAGGGGTGGGTGGTAGAGTAGAAAGAGGTATGTGCGCTGGATTTCGAAATCGGACTGCGTTTGAGGTGGAAGACAGTTCATAAGTGGTTCTGAATCTGTGTGCAGGGGGGAGTAGGTGGGATAGAATGTTGGGTTTCGGAAATGAAAATTATGCTATGTACAACGCCTCAAACCGGGGTATCTTTCACTTGAACGAGCAAGCGAAACGAGCGTCGTGGTCCCCTTTCCCCAATGCATGCAAGCATGCTCCGTGAATACAAACGAACGTTATGTGCAAGAAAAGTAATCCTCCAAACAACCGTTTACTACCGTCACAGTGTGTCCAAATCAAGCCTGCTCGAACAGCGTAATTGTCGAGCAGAAATTGCTCCTATTATCGCCCTGCGCCACAACCCCCTTCCCATCCACCGTGACCATATTCGTGCTGGCCTTTGTGCTCAAACCCCAGAGGTACACCTCGGCCGAACACTCGATGCTGACCATGTTCTCCTGGCAGCTCTCGGTGGGGGTGCACGTTTGGTCCCAGTTGTCGAAAAAGGAGTAGAGGCCGGCGCCGTAGATGAGGACGGAGGAGGAGGAGAGAACGCGGAGGCCCCAGGATTTCTTGCACGAGTCGGTGGTGCAGCTGCTGAAGGTGGGGTCGAAGAAGGTGGGGTTGGGAGTGAAGGGAGTGAGGGCGTTGGGGTTGGATTGCATGTAGCTGGTGGAGGTTAGTTTGTGAAAGTAGGGAATTCGGAGGAGAGAAAGAGCTTACGGAGTTTCGGTTTGGATGGCTCCCATGTAAATGTTCTTGGCGTTGGCGAGTTGGTAGTTGTACAGCTGGCTATGCTCGGAGCTGGTCCCGTACATCCAGACTGGACCTTGGCTCTCGACCAAAACACCACGTCCGTTGTAGATATTTATCTGGTTGTGGTCTGCAAGGTCGAGCTCATGGTCGGCAGCCCAGAACCAGTTGTTCTCGAGTAGCACAGAAGCCTTGGAGGTAATGTGAAGCATCAGGAAAGCGCCTTCACATTGCGGGTTTGCCGGAGCGATGGCGGAGGGGTTCTTAGTGCACTTGTCGGATTGCAGATCAGTTCCGGCGCTTCCCCCAATTCTCATGTGCACATCCCACATCCCGCAAGATCCAGCAGGGCCGGCGACGTTCCATTCGATGAGAATCGCACCTGGCTGAGGGCCCTTGGTCTCGAAGAGAAGGTCGCTCATCTCCACCGCGCCAGTGTCGCCCGCTTGACCGACTTGGAAGACAGGAGTCGGTTTGTTTGCGTCGGAGAAGGCCTGTCCACTGGCCATGATGATGGGCCAGATTTCACCGGTGATCTTGATATTCTTGGGAACCTTGACCGTATTGGAGATAATGTATGCGCCATGGTCAAAGTAGACAACTTGGTCTGCAGTAGCCGAGTCAAAGGCTGCTTGAATAGCCGCAGTGTCATCGGTACTTCCGTCACCCTTTGCGCCCTTGGATCTGACGCTGACAAATGACGAAGATGGAACGGTCTCGTATTGTGGCTTGGAGCGCTCAAAGATGTTTCCGTTGCCGTCAAGAAGCGAGGCAGGTTTAGGTGTCGCACCGAGGGGTCCTTGAATGTGAGAGTCCGAGACTGCAGGAGCATTGGCGTTACATGTCGAGCTCCCAGCTGAGCCATCGGTCCCAGTGGTGTATGCGTGTCCTTGAGCCCATGATGCCACTTTGGAACCTCCAGCGAGAATGGACGAACCATCAGCATGAGCCACGGCAGTAGCGGCACCCGAAAAGTCGACGTTGTCAATGACCAGGGTACCTCCACCGGCAGGTACGTTGTTGCTTGTGGAGAAGGAGGTGAGAATAGCTTTTGGCGTTCCAGAGAACTTGCTGTCCTGAATCAAGACCGATCCCACTGTTTGATTTGTGACGCCGTTTGACATGTCAACTCCAACGCCGCAGTTGTTGACTGTGATGGATTTGAGCGTCCACACCCAGTTCCAGTTCATGAAAATACCCGTGTTACAGTTGTTAAAAGTAAGGTTGCGGCTCGTAAACTGCTGGCTTCCTAAGAATGCTCCGTAATTACCCCCGTTGAAGACGAGATCTCCCATAAAACCTCCAGATCCGTTGTCCATGAAAATGCCGGATTGCCTGTTGTTGGAGCCGCCTTGGACCATGTTGAAAACAACGTTCTGGATGCTTGTAGCCTGTGCAACTTGCCAGTGGATACCAGCACCAACCGATGGAGGCATGGCAGTCAGGTCGATGACAAAGTTTCTGATTTGACGATAGAAGTTGTTCTGGTTGGTAAACCAGTTGACACCATTTACGTATGGGTCGGCATCAATGACCGCCATACCCACGAAACCTGCCGAGGCCTTGAGTGTCGGGAGAGTGAGTGCATCGCCGATCATCTGCGTGTAGTAGTTTTGGTTCAGCGGTGAGCTGACAACATAGGTTCCTGGAGGAAAGTAGACGATTGCCGGAGTGACTGTAGAAGAATCGCAACCTTGACCACAGCGATTGCCAGAGGATATAGCATTTTGGATCGCTGCAGTATCGTCGGTATTACCATCACCTAAAAGTAATGTACGTCAGCTTCATGTTCCCAAAGGTAGGTTGTTTTGGCAAACCTTTAGCACCAAAGTCCATCACATTTCGGTAGATCTGGAATCCGGGAGCCCCAAAGGCAACGACACCCTGGCGTTGAATGTTCGCTAGCCAATAGTTCGAGGATGCTGCTGCAGTGGCTGGCTGAGACGAGTTTGTACCATGTGTGCCGTTTAGTGGATGTGCGACTGGCGAAGCTCCAACCGGTGAAGCTGGCGCCAGAAGCAGCAGAGATCGTAAGGTCACAAAAAGCGCAACGGTTGAGAAAGCAACCATGATGAAAAAGTATCGGAAGGAATGTTGGTACTTGATAAGTTTTGTTAGTGACCGGCACTGTTTTAAGTGATATCAAGTAGTTAAAGGAATGGACTGGTTCAGCGTAGAAAGGTGAGGTTGTCAAGAGATGGTCGAAGTTCGCAAAACAGTCGAGCTACTCCAAGAAGAAAACGTGTTGAGGTATCTGAGTCAACAGTGAATGAATGAATAGGGGCAATCAAGCCAACCTGTAACAATGAGCAACAAACACAACAGCAATAAATTCCAAGTGAATGAAGAGAGACGGTGGTTCTTAATGTAGTAAACTTTAATTGCAATTATAAACAACTTACCAATGACCCTTGCAACGCCGGATACTCCTTACCAGGGGGTATATACTCTGATTCGGTATTGGGCGTCTGTTCCTTGGATGTTTCCTCCTCGATCTTCCTGGCATACCCGCCTGGATATATATCGACCTTTTCCCCGCCATGATGGTTCTGGTTGGCATGATTGGGAGAGCCTTCTCGGTCTGTACCGTGCAGGTGGCCAGCAAAGTCACATTGCAATGTCTGCTGGTCAGGGGAAGGAGGTTGATGATGGAATGGACCAGTCAGGTGGATTTCTTCGGCCATCTCAAAGGATGGAGGTTGAAGCGTAGCGGCTTTAGCGAGCGCCAGGCCCTGTCCATTCTTGTGTTACCAGCTCCCATTCCAACTCGCACCAAACCGCGGAGAATCGCTCTATCCGGGATGAAACACAGCACATCAAGCTCGTGGTTACCCTGCTTCCTTTGTGCTTCTGCTGGACGGGGTTAAGCCCGGCAGGTCTGGTAGAATTCTAGTGCGCAGGTGCCGAATGGATGGCGGCGGGCAGACCACAGTACGAGATCAGACCCACAAGCCTCGGTCGCGATGCACAATGCGCAGTACCTATGATGAGGGTGAGTGGCTGTGAAACCGTCGAGGTAATCTTGACCTCATCAGGCTCATCTATAGTTTGCGTGTATCAAGAGATGACCCTCACCAGCAGGGCAGCAGGTCTGAGTGGATGAGTGGTTAGAGTAAGGTAGTCGTTTGATCAAAGAGGCGCCCGTCGGAATTACTCTCGGCCCGACGTTACTCTACTAAGGTACCTTACGGTATTCTACAGGGGAACAGGGGTGGAGCGGAGTGCCGGAGTCCCAATAAATCCCAAGCACCAAGGGTCTGTCTCCCTTTAACTTCAAATTAATACCTTGACAGTCCCATTATTACGCAGCAATCAAAATACAACAAATTCAGCGCTTCGGTTTGGTTACAGTTATATTATCGTCATATGGTCTTCATCGAATAACACACCGTCAATTAAACCATGCTGTGCTACAAGGACGTTGCATTCTGTTGGCTCAGGCCCTCTGTCGCAAGACCAATGTCATAAGGTTCTGCTCTGCTGTCACAACGGCGCCTAGGAGACCGCTCACGATGCCACTATTCTCATAGGGTTACTTCAGCATGTTGGAGATTGGAATCTCTGGTAGCCGGGTGACTTGCATTAGTTAGTACCGCACCCCGGATTTCGAATCTCCCATCTCCCATCTCCCGTCTCCCGTCTTCCATCCATCTTGGCCCCTTTGCATCTTCCCCGCAATCCAACAATAATGTTATCTGCCAAACAGAGGCAGCACCTCCTGATCAGTACATGCGCGTTGCATACTGCGAGGGGCACCTGCCATCGGCCGTAGAAGTGTGCATGCGCTGGGCTTAGGCTTGCACTGCCTTTTTGAAATCGAACGTGCATCATCGAACAAAGGACTGTCGCACCCAAAGTTGATCTCTTCATCATTACCTCATCTGCCAACTCGACCGCATGGTCTGGATCAAGATAAGTGCTCGATGTGCTTTTAACTTTGCTTGCTGGGCCGACCATTACCGAAAATCCCCGGCGTCAAAGTCCTTTTGCGGTGGTGGCTGTACTACCCCCTGACCATACCTCTGTGTACCTTGTAATCGATAAATCACTTTACCAAGTCGTTCGACCCCTTCGCTGAGTAGATTTTCTTCTTCCCAAGAGAAACACAACCTCACCTTCCGCTTCAGGTCTGGTCCTTGATCATCTCCGGAAACCTCAAACATCGTTCCCGGCGCTATGATCACATTTTCTTCCTGTCGTGCTCGGAGCGCAACTTCCTCCGCCTGTAAAGGCTCGGGCAGTGCAATCCAGATGAAATAACCACCCACTACATCGCGGCCCATGTTAGGGAATGTAACGCCTAGAGGTAACAAGTATTTCTCCACAGCATCGACCATCATGCTGTATCGCCGGGCATATGCCGGCTGTAAGGTCTGGAAGATGTGACGTTGAAGATCGCCTGACTCGATGAGGGTGGACATGAAGGTCGCAGTCAGTTGCGAAGGTGCACCACCAGACCTCGACGAGCCACTGCACGTTAGTCAATCAGAGCCATCTTTTACTTAGGCATACAAAACTCACACTTGCGACAGTCCGTAGGAGAGTTTCTCGGTACCTTCAGCCCAGCCGGAGCGACATCCGGGGCCTGCGATTTTACTGAAGCTACCGTTGCTGACAGCATTTCCAAAACCGTCCGCACCTAGCCTCTCTGGCCCATCATCGAGGTCCCGATTGACGTCCACTATTCGGGGTAGGACTGCGTGTTCCATGCTGGAATCAGTAGACGACTCTGTTGCTGCCCATTGCAACTGATCATAGACATCATCTGTTATGATCAAGGCGTCGTACTCTCGGGCGAGCTTGACAAGCTGTTGGCGCCGTCGAAAGGTCATGGTTTTCGAAGAGGGGTTTGCGAACGTAGGTACAGCGTAAATGAGATGTCGGTATATCTTGCCCCATGGACGTGGAGGTTTAAGAGTCTGAACGAGATTGTTAATCCAGGCTCAATACATAGCTTACGGCAGATCTTCTGCTGCCAAAACCGCTTGCCTCTCATACCGGCCTGAGATTCCCTTCGGCCCTCGCCTTTTGCTCGCTCTTGTGTATCTCTTGCGAAAGAAAGTCAATGTCGACGCCTTCTTCGTCTTCGGGTACAGAGCGTAGTCGGCCATGGAAACCGCTATCCTCAAAGATGCGGCAGGCGAGGAAGTAGGTAGGCGAAACCATCCAGACATTCCTGGTGTAAAGAGGATCAGAATATTCTTGAAGAAGGCAGGCAAGATTCTGGCTGGCACCGCCCGTAACGCATATTCTTTTAGGGTCTATGGCCTTGGGAGTCTGATAAAAGTGTGTGAGCCATTGGGCGATTTGGCGTCGTAGTGGCTCATAGCCCGGGTCGGGACCATACAATAGAGCTGGAGTGTAGATGCTGGGATCGGAGAGGGCAATTGACGATGCTGCTTTGATTTGAGTTGCTGGAAGTAGCGAAGCATTCGGCCACCCTCGCAGCAGGTTGATCAGAGCTTTAGAGGACCCATTCATTGTGTGGATAATAATGCTCTGACTCAGTTCGTTTGTTTGAGATAATGAAACCAGCATGCTGGGTTTCTCAACGACCAATGACGTCACCATTGGTGCATTTCCTGGGATTTCGTCAGCCCTACCAGGTACAGTGGTAGGTTGAGAACAGGAACGCCTGCAACAACGTCGATTCCTCTTGTCGCGTCCTCTCTACCGGAACCTGGGGTGATAGGGTTGATCTATTCAACGCTGGTCAAGATTTATACAATATAATCATATATACGATTTATGAAAGGGAACGAAATTGACGGACCAAAACCGCAGGAAAGAGCAACGCAACCTTCCGCGCGTTCATAAACCGTTCATGGTGAACCCAATTCGGAATACCTCAGCCGCTTTATAACATTGGAGCTGGTCTCCTCAGCTTATTCCTAGCTTGGGGGCTCGCAGCAATGGAGAGATCTGCTAGACGGATTTCTTCCATCTTCTCCCTAGGCAGCACATCATCAGACAAAAGCAATAACAACCTTCAGCGACCGCCATCCTTTCACGCCCCTCGAGATTCCCGAACCCCCAGTCCTTCCAGACTACATCAAAGCTCTACCTCTACTCTCCAACCTTCAGCGTCGTCCCCAAACCTACGGACACCGAGTATTGGACAATCTCCTCACTTGGGCCCTTCCTTTAACCCTATACGCCCCGCTTCTTCAATTCGCGATCATGGTCTTCCTCCAGGGGTCCTTAAGCCTCTGCCACTACCGCCAGGCTCGATCCGAAAGATCAGACCACAAAGCGCCGCTGGCAGTCGGTCAGGCTCACCACCGAAGAATTTCAGCAGGCCTACTAGTAGTAATGGCAGTAGGCCAGCATCACCATCCAAGGACTTCCTCCGGCCAATGACTCCAAGCTCCGAGGCTGGGAGTCCAAGTAGACCTGCAAGCAGATCAGGGTTGGCCCCCACCAGTAGGCCAACCTCACCGTCCAAATACCTATCTCAGCCCGCAACGCCAATATCAGAGAGAAGAGCTTCTAAGAGGATAAGCTGGCTGCCAGGAAGGTCTAAACATGGCTCTGCTGAGGAAGCCGACGAGGCGCACGCGTCTCCGCGTGCCTGGGTACTTACTCTGGAGCAGCAAAGGCCGTACGACGTCTCCCCACTTCTGAATTTGCAAAAGGTCAATGATTCACAACTACCTTTGCTGGTGAGCAACTGCTGATATGCTCTATTTAGGTCCCAGAACTCTGGAACGAACGCGGGGATACCTTCGTCTACCTTCACTCGCATATACCTGGAATAGGTCCATCCTTTCGACTTGACTCAAGCTGCTTTGCTGCGTCCAGGAAATTGTTATCCTTAGCTCATAATGGAACACAGAACAGCCCAATACAAGGCCCGAGTGATTTGGATTTTCCATCATTTAAGGAGAGAACCCATCAGCTCTCATTGAACACACCAACATCACCTCCTACGTCACCGCAACAAGGCACGTCATCCGATACTAGCCCAATGGGATCGCGTACGTTTAGTGATACGTTCGATGAGTTGCCCAAAGATATTCATCTGTACCTACCACAGCCCCTCCGGGCGGATCTTTCAAAACCACATCGCAGCCTTGATCAACATGACATTGAAACACTTGTTGCTGTGCGGAATGTTTTTGCCTTTCTCACCGGTCAACCCCTGGTCGCAACCACTCATGCGTCGACAGTCTTTTCAACTTTACTAAAGTTAGCGGACCTCTTGCAGAGATATGAGTTTACAAACATGGATGGCTCTACACTTGGTGAAGAAACAGCAGGGAACTTCGCTCATTTAGTAAAAGATTTCAGTGTGGGAGACGTTAGAGGGAGTCGTGAGAAGACGATCCAGGCCATTGTCTTAGGCGAGCGTATGCGATTCTGGGACTTGTATAACGAAGGATTCGTTCACGCAGTTGGCAAATACGAAGACATCACTAGTCTTCGAAGCCCAAAATTCGCGCTAATTTCGTCGATTACCCATCAGCGACTGGAACGAGCGACTCTAGATCTTGATGCTCGCCTCAAAAATGTGCGGTCGCGATTAGAGACATTTGATTTCCCGTCGCTATTTGCTGGAATCGCAAATTCTTCAACTAGTTCCGAGAGCAGGATAATTAGCTTCAAGGCCTGGAAAATGTCTTTTACGGCAACGCGAAAACACATATTAACATTCTATCGGGAAAAATACGGCGCCTGGCCTCCAAAGGCGAAGTCGAAGAAGAACGAGTTTGAAGAAAGTGGTCTGAACCGAATTCTGCTTCAAGAGCTATATCAAGATTTCTCTGATCTTTACGATATTCTTGTTGACCGCACTTCGCTCACAACTCGGTCGATCGATTTGCCTTCGTTAGGAAATTCTGAGCCAAATGATGGACAGCAACTTGCGCCACGCGCTCTTCGCAGATTAATGAACGAGTATGATCGCAGCACTCCTCCTGTACAGCCGCCTATGCCGTTTGATATCCCTCGTCTACCATCTCTATCCACCACACGAAGAGAATTCGGTTCACTGGACGCAAGGAGACAGAGAAAAGAGAGCGCCAAGAAGCTCAAGGACAATGAGATCAATCAAGCTCTCATGCAGTCGTACAACCGTGATTCTGTCAAGTCTACGCCCTTTTTAGAGTCCTTTATGTTATTCGAGCGAAGATCAGCACACGACTGTTCCGTTGACGAAATGTCTGATCTACGATACGGGCAATGGATATTCCTATACGCCGTTCTTCAAGCTTTACCTCTAGTGGTGGTGGACGCTCCGGGTCTGAGATGGACAAAAGGAGTGGAATATTTTCTCTGCGAAGTTCCAAAAGGTGGTGCACCATGGATTCAGGAAAAGTCCAGTATCAAACAGAGCTGGTACGGTATCGCAGGGGGTGCTGGCGTGGTGAGTCTACCTGCAGATGTTGTCGACCATGGCGTGGATGGTATATACCATAGAAGTCATGCCTGGCAAGCTGCAGACATATGGACTGGATATGATGATATGGCCTCGGCGCCTATCTCACAAGCTGATCACTACGATGACCTGTCACCGCATCATTTGCCTGTCACATATGAAGTGCCTGGCTCACGAAGGAGTTCACCTACCCGACGAAGTCAAAGAGACTCGGTAAACCTAGGATTGGAGGCGCTGCCGATGCCCGCCAATGTCGCGCCAAGCGGGGCCCGACCAGTATCCATGTATGATCCTGGAAAGAGCTTTGATGACATTCTTGGAACCATGAATCCTCCTGGTGGGAAGAAGAAGAAGTGAGCCTGGTGCTTTCAGAATACCTTGAGAAGCGAGTCCCGCTTGATATTATATCCCTGTCAGAGATATTGAGTCCCGGTTGGCTTTTGTTTACTCTTGGTTCACTAGCCATCACTGCGCGAGCCTTGATAGGCCCAGTGATGGCTGTTGTGCGTGAGTGGTACGCTTTATGATAAAGGTGTTGCATAATTACATTACAACTTTGGATTATAATTGGGGTGTCCTCATGCTTCTTCGCTACCAAGGCACTTTACCCAGGCTAATACTTCGACCACCTATTTTTCCACCATCTTCGAAGTACATATCTTGACCGATCTAACTTATAACTTGATATACTAGGTCATAAAGTGTCTTAAAGTTACATGTATATAAGCGGGATTCTCCTAGGGAGAATTGTTCACACGCCGGCCTTGTTGTAAATATTTGGGATGGTATCAAGGCATGGGTTTGGCTTGGGAAGTGCATTTCGCATGATGGGTAGAAGATGATGACTTGGTTTAAAGTAGATCATGTGGAATTACGGAGAAGATTGCGTTTTATTCAACACAAGCAGAGAGGCCTTCTCTATGACTTTAAAAGGGCCCGTCGTTGTCGAAGTTAAGCAAATATGAGAATAATAGGAATTTCAAACTATAGCAGTATCAAAAGTGGTTTTTTGCAGGCAAGGTTGTATTAGTAATCAAGCTTTGTGTTCTGGTGCTCGCTTGCCTGGAGGCGCTAACCCGAAGGGGCTTAGCGACGCTGGCACGTCTGAGAACTGAGGCAAGTGCTCGCTGACTGACTGGACTTCACCTTTTAATGCTTCAAGATCTTAGAACCATTCCAATATTTGGATGGCTTTGAACACCCTCTATCGCTGGTCTACCTCCGGATCTTGACATGATGGACCTTCTCTCCCCACCATGCCAGCAATTTTCACCCTTTCGCCCAAATCCGCCCAACCACCCCCGTACCGCTCAAGCCGATCATGGCTCCCCCGCCGCTCTCGGTGGCTCTTCCTCCCCATATTCTCCTTTCTCCTCTACCTCTATTCACCAATATCCCTCCTTCCCTACCGCTCTCCCATTCATGCTCCCTCCATCCGCTACAAGTCCGTCGATTGGTCCCGCTACACTTACAGTCAATATGCCACCAGCAGCGCCTACCTTTGCAATTCAGTCATGGTCTTCGAGGCGCTTTCGCGTCTAGGCAGCAAAGCTGATCGCATACTATTCTACCCGGAAGAGTGGGACACGGAGATTTCGGATACGAGGGATAGAGACAGTCAGCTTCTTGTCAAAGCGAGAGATTGGTACAACGTCAAGTTGATACCTGTGCAGATGCGGCTGTTGAATGATGATACGTGGAATTCGAGCTTTACAAAGTTTTTGGCGTGGGGCCAGACGCAGTATGAGCGTATCATTCATTTGGATTCGGATGTGACGGTATTACAGCACTTGGACGAACTGTTTTTACTACCGAGGACACCGGTGGCGATGATGAGGGCGTACTGGGTGTTGCCGGGCATTAAGGCGTTAACGTCGTTGTTTATCTTGCTTGAGCCGTCAGGGGCGGAGTTTCAGCGGTTGATGGAGGCTGCGATGGAGGGGAAGAGGAGGGCAGGGGAATATGATATGGAAATTTTAAATTATTTCTATGGTGATAGCGCCATGGTGCTGCCGCATCGGAAATATGGCTTGTTGAGTGGAGAGTTCCGGGCTAAAACCCACAACAACTATCTCGGGAATAACCATGATACATGGGACCCCGAGCAAGTACTGAAAGAAGCAAGTCTGATACACTTTTCTGATTGGCCACTTCCGAAGCCGTGGATTATGTGGCCGCACAATCTGATTGGGGATATGACGCCGAGGTGCAAGAAGGGAATGGAAGGACAGGAGTGGGATTGTAGGGATAAGAGGGTGTGGTTGGGGTTGTATGATGATTTTAGGAGGAGGAGAAAAGTTGGTCACAGGTCTCAGGTTTGAGAATGTGGTCGTGCTAATGAAGTCGAGCAGGATATATGCGCTTTACTATCAGCTCCTGCACCGGAGTGGCCGCCAAGGAATTATACGAAAAGCTAGAAAGAGGCATCCAGAAGAGCACACGTGGCTTTCTCTGCTCTTATATCAGCCTCTCTCTAAGTTCTCCGAGTACCAGGTCTGGAAGTAAGAATGATGAATACAACAACACGAGGGGCGAAATATGAGGACATATCTATCCAGCAAGCCGATGCCTCCAGCTCACCTCGGAAAGTTGATAGTAGATGTCTGATGTCCCCTCAAAAAGGGTGAATTTCACAGTCCATGCCTGTGGGTTAGAGGCATTGATCGCGTGATATCTCGTCTTCGGATAAACTCTTTTCAAAACCAACAAAGACACACTGCACGGCGCTACTCATCTGGCTCGACTCAAGGAGACAACAAACCACCCTTAACCAAGTCTATGTGATCTCGCCACTATTTCAATACCTTACGCCGTGATAAAATTCACCAACCGTCTGCGCTACGGCTGCCCAAGGTTGTATGGGCGATGATAGTCAAATCCCACGTGCTTCTCGCCAGCCCTGACTTCTCGATGTAGCAATACTACCAAGCTCTAGCCAACATCTCTGCAGGAGCTTAGGAAGTTCCCAACCATCAGTAACCGTCGAATTGTTCATCCAATACGCTCAAACCATTGACTATAGACTCGTTCTAATCATCACAGATGAATAGTATATATAGCGCTTGCTGAATAAAGTTTTCACGTGATTCACCTCGCTGCGTTCACGCCTTCCTGTGCGTAGTGGCGTCGTCGATGAATGGTGTGATTTGTATAGAGGCAGATGCCAGTACGCCACCGATGGTAAAAAGTCATGTGTTTTGTTCTGACAAGATTGCTAGGCTACCATATTGAAAAACAGCGCGACGGTGAATAGAACATCGACTAATGGGAGAAAGCAGGCAATCCAGCGCCTGCTGTCTCAGTTCATCGCTCAAGCACTCCTAGATATCTGGATGGGGTTTTGAACATAAGAGGGCCAAATTGCAAATCTCCCAGATCCGAACCCCTGAGAGACTTCACAATGCGGCTCTGATCTCAAGCCACACCAAACGATCTAAAACAGTATTCTCAACGGCAGCCGCGATAGCAGCGCCCCTGGAGCGAATGGCCAGGGGGCAAACTATGCTGAAGGTAGCTTGAAGATCGTAGTTGCAGTGTATGTAATCGCTGTCGGTTTCTTCGACTTGACTGCAGAATCCGATGACTAGGATTGAAGCGGAGAAGGGCTTGGTCAAAGAGGATTACTTGTTGATTTGATTGAAGCCACTGGACAAGAGGTCAGTAAGATGCACGCCGAAAGCTAGATTCATCATGAATATTCCATCCTTGTAACTGACCTTCTGCACTGTAGCAGAGATATATCCTACATCTTGCTGCGCTTCTGACGACATCTGCATTGGCACCGGCTCGCTCGGTTTGGTTGCAAGGATTTGAAACCTCAAAGCATGTAGACTCGACATTGCCGTCAGCAGAATAGCGAGATATCAGCCTCCTTGCGATCTTTCTTCCGAGGAAATTTCAATGCTGGGGTGCTGTAGAACAGCCAATGTTGAACGTCGAGGAATGGGTCCGGGGAATCAAGAGAAGTGTTTGAGAGTCATGGATCGCTCGCTTTCATCCTCAATCCATAGGGTTATCCTGTCGGTTAAGAGTCTGGTATCGAATAGAGAGCTGTAGGTGAGAGGATTGATGGCTGTGTTGCTCTGTCATGTAGAGTAGGGGTTCATCACGTCTGGGAAACAGATTGAACAGAAAATGGCAGGATAAGCAATTTCTTCCGACTGAGGGGTCGGCCATATAACGCTCATTGTAATCAAGCACGCCATCCTCCTCTGTCAATATTTGTCTTACACTAACAGAATCCGCGTTGTCGAACAGATCTCGATGGTGGAGCAGCGGCAAACAGCACTCGCTCAACGCTTCGCAAGCTACCTTCTTATGGAAGTCGATGGCACATTCAAGACGAACGATTGGTACCTTACCCTCACTTTTGCCATCGGCATCACCAACAACGACAAGACCTGCCCTATTGCCTGCTCTCATGTTCGATCCGAGAGCGAAGAATACTTCCAGGTCACTCTGAAGACTGTCTGAAGCTATTGAAAGAGGCTAAGAATTCAAGTTTGATGAGGCTTGATCACCTAAGCTGACAGCTTCGTTAACGGCTTCAGAATGCTAGTGCTTCATGGGCTGAAAGACTTCAACATCAAGTGGCTGGAGCAAATGAATTTCATGCGATGGAGTATTGAGTGTCGCAGTCTGCCGTCTATGACAGAAGTTGATAAATTCAAAGGTAAGGTGTGATGAATGACCGTTCAAAAGGAAAATACACCAGGGAGTCCTTTAGTATCTCTTAGACGCCCGATCAAACAATGGGATCCATTCATAACCAGTCCAATCATTTGTATAAATACGACGCTATTGCGGACGTCGTTCTCAGCCCATGTGCCTTGAATTTCAATGCTATTGAAGATCACCCGTGGTGAAATACTTGCCCCATCACCATTGACATGCTTAATTACCGTGCAGGGTTCACGATTGTTGGGGCAGGTCTTATGACCTTTGTCGACGTTCATGTTGAGTAAATGATCCCATGTTTGATATTAATGGTGTTGCACCGGTTTTGGCAATCTGAACTTCTATCGATTCAAATGCTCACCAGTCACGATCGGATCGTGTACATTACCATGCCTGGCAGGCATAGTCTTCCGCATGATTTTGTAAAGGTCTTTATGCCATTTTAGGAAGCGTCGTACCCAATTTTAAGGCCCTCTTGGGGTGTGATCTTGGCTGTCGACTAGGATTTAATATTCAGCCTTTTCGATAAAAGAATAGGTGAGGCAGGCCCATATCATCCCATTCTCTCAAGTACCGGTGTAAAGTCTCCTCTTGATAAGGTTCTAGACGTCGCAAATGCAATCCGGACACTTCAGACTTAGATGGTGTGCCCAGGTATCGGTTTCGGAGTCTTTGGTAAGGAACGACGAATTCTCGCGCAATATTGGACTGTGTAAGTGATATTTTTGTCTGATTGTCGGGCAACGCCGCGCACCACCATCAACTCTCGAGATCATGCTGTCCCAGCGTAAAAAAACAAAAAATATGCGACTTACCCGGATCGAACGGATGCTAGTAAATGTTAATTGATGTTTGTGACAATTGTGGCATATACACGTACACCTTCAGATGGTATGGACCGGAGTTGAACTTCAGTCTGACGCTCTGCATGGACGTTAGCGAAATTTTTATGTAGTAGGATTTGACTTGCCTCCCAACTGAGCTAAAGTCGCGATTTCTAAAACTTTTGCGCTTATTAACGTATATAAATTTTTAAATGGCGCCAAAAAACAATGCCACGTGACTCAACTGCCAAAGCTCCCAAAATAGGGGAGAGATTCCTAATGGCGCTAGTACAATTAAAGCAAATCCCGCAAAGTGGCCCCCCAAAGCACCCTTCAGAGCACCCTCCGCAGCAGGAAGGGGTACATTACTTCCAATACGAATCTGAGCGGTAAAACATGTACTATTACTTGCTTTGAAGGGTGCTTTGGGGGCTGCTTTGAGGGGTGCTTTGAGGGGTGCTTTGGGGGATGATCTCCAGGGGCCTCCGGGAAAACTCTAGGGGGTACGAGTACATACATACAGTACAGTATGTGGGAGAGTCCTATCACGAACACGTCGGCATGCTTTACCACCAAAATTTGTATGTGAAGCAATCGATTGGTGCTCACTCCAGGGTTGCGACGAATACTGCTCCATCTGCAGTGGCATAGATACTCTTATTTTGCATTTTGCTACCAAATCTGCGCCCTAGGAACCCTACTAATCAACGAATCTCTTCACAGCAATACTACATACAATAATAAGCTTACATTAAGCGCACATGAGGAAAAATTTCTCATACAAAGGACCCGATGACGTCTCCGTTGATGATATTACACCAGGATAGTTCGTACCACTCTTCTAAACCCGATTTAGTAAACTCTGATCGCCGCCAGAGTCGAGGAAAAATTGGTCAATACTCTCTCCCTCTCTCTCTTTCCCTCTCTTTCGAGGGATGTCCGGCGTGAGCCCAGAAAAGTGTTAATGAGAAGCATCTGTCGCAGCATGAACCAGAATCTATGCAATTCGACATACGTAGAGGTCATCTACATTGCGCAATGTCAAAGCGCGCCGCTGTTGAGTAAAATTAAATTGGCGAATGAGTGTCTCATGTCAACGACAACAGCACCTAATCGTCGACGCTTTTGGGTGCTTATTCCTGAAATTGACATGTCGCTATGGATGACTATTTACATGGAGTGCAGCTCAGCTACTAGCTATTCATTGAGATCCTTGAGTCATCGTCGCGTCCAGTGAAGACTTTAAAAGGCCATTCAGCGACAAGATACTCGTTATTCGAATCGTAATACGACTTGACATTAGCACCCCAAATTAACGTTAGGAGCATCGAGCTTTCGGAACATATAGGGAAACGGAATTATGTGGCTATCTACCACATCAATCTCAACCACCGATTTATCGTGGCTGGAAATTGAAATGTGTTCCTCTATCACCTTCTATAACATAAGCGGCTAATCATTCCATCGAAGATTGCTTCAATCGAAGCACTATTTTCCCAGTATATGCCTCGACCACTTCAGCAAGTCGACGTAGTCATTTACTACGGCGATTTGACCGAAGAATCCAAACTCTCGGAACTCCAAACTACCATCCAACTCCTCAAGGCAATTAACGCACCCCTTGAAACTCATTATCGCCGGCAAACACGGCTAGACACTAGACATACCCGCCTTCGAGAAAATGATTTCCGCCGCCAGCTCCCCTCTCGACCCCGACCTCGTACGGAAAGTTTACGGAAAGTTTACGGTAACTACAACTCAGCTCGCCAACCCCTTTGGGGTGCAAAAGAAGCAAGTATCATCTTCCTAGATAAAAGAACGTACCAATTCATCTTCGAAAACAGCGTGTCACTTCTCTATGTCCTAGGGCGTGGACCTAGTAATAACATCCGGACCGCTAAAGGGCGTTTTGGACTACACGTCATCTAAAGAGCGAGCCAGCTGCTCCGATCTCTTCGCAGCTGTCACCCGCACTCAACCACCGTTGCACTGCTTTGGACCTGTCTATAAGGGCTAGGGGGCGAAATTAGTGCACGTGGCGCGAGCACATTCACGAGAGGTCGAATCATTTTACAGACATTGATAATGGGAGGAGTGTGGTTGTGGAGAAGTTGTCGGGGTTGAGGGCTTCGGAGCTTGATTGGGAGGACTCAAAGGAGGAGGAGATGAGCAAATTGAAGGAGCGCAGGAGGGAAAGGTGGTATGCAACGAGCCACTGTGAAGGGGATGAGCATGAGATCGAGAGGGGGAGGCGGACGCTTTTTCATGAATGCGGCGATGCACGGTACGCAGGAGGAGGCTGGTGCAGTTGCCGTGGCTTGTGGATATCGAGCTGCTGAGGGCTAGATGTTTGGATGTGTTGCATTGCATGATACCCATATTGGCCACACTTCGAGGCGCTGGTTTGGCGTTTTCCAACCCAACAGTTCGTCTGTACGGTCATGAACACCTAGGGCTTGGGCAACAACGCCAAGATGGGTCGCGAAAGAGGTTATCAGACTTTCATAAGAGCACAGCACAGAGAGACGGCCCTGTTTTTTGGGCATGAGTGCGTCAATTCGAGGTTTACAGAGGATATTATTGCATACTGTATAATCTCGCTGGCTGACATCGCGCTCAGCGTGCATAATGCTGTGCAGGTTTGCTACTAGAAAGCAACACTTCAAAGACATTCCAACTTCCCTCACTATTGTCACCTTCCGAGTCTGCACCCTCCACAAGACCCGCATCTGTCACCGTTGGATTGTTGCGCTTGTATTGTGCCCTCACCTGTACGAGTTGAAGGGATCGGACCATCGGATCGACAGGACGGAATTTTGTCCTTCGTATTGCTTTACGCCTCCGCCTTCGTCGCGGCCTGACAATCCTCGCATGGGGCCATTTCTTATAACATATCACGATCCATTTCTGGCGTACAAACGATGCAGGATCGCGTTGTCGCTTTTTTCTTACATCGGACGCATTGAGCAAGGATCAATGGATCGTTCCCCAAGTGCCAATATAGAATTTCGTGCAGAGACATATGTGTTACTGTTCTTGCGCGCGGTTAGGATGTAAGACGTTCAGTGAATGCTCTTCATATGCTGAGTATGCAAGGCTCGAACGGTTTGGTCAATGCATGTGGCCCACGCGGCATCAGGACCTTGGTTCAATGAAACGCGAAGTCCTTGATGCAGAGGGTCCTTCCTGTTCAGTCCGATCGAATTGTGTCTGATCGTCTCTTCTGGGAGGTATTGCTCAAGGATGATTGGAGCCAGCGTCTGGAAGAACGGGCAGAGAGAAAAAGCTCTCCAATATTAAGGAGTACGGTCTTGGGGGTTTCTTCTAGGCATTCAATGTTGATCAGTCCAAGCGTGACGTAGCGTACGGACTTAGCAACTCGGCGGGTCGTCCAGTGGAAGCTGTCTTTCGTATACCTGTCTCACAAGTGTCGATGTGTGATTGCCCCACATAGAGTCTTATGTAATCCTCATCCACTGGGTCCGACATATCTGACACGACTCCGATGTACCATCCTGTCCCTTTTTCCTCTTTTGCACTAGGCAGATTCTGCAGACTGTTGACCAGAGTCAGCGACATACGTAGATCAGCTTCTACATGATATCGAGACAGGTTATCAAAGCTCTTATCAATAATGAGCTGTCGGGTCTGCGGGGTGAATGACTGCCATAAGGCATCATCGAGACGGTTCTCTCGGACAGACTGTTGTTGTTGATCCGTGCATTTACAGAGTATACTTTCGAATAGCTTGTTGAATTCTCCACGATCATCTTCGTTATCTGCCTCGTCCAGCATCGAAAATACACTTTGCCCTTGCCGTTCAGAGATAGCATTGGTAACGTGGCCAAGTTCGATTTCGTCTGGATCTCTGTCTTGTGCCCCTTCCCAACTGCGGTTCCTAGCTGCCTCGATTTCTTGTTCACTTACTCTCACTCTCTCTGCCAAGATAATCCTCCAAAGCTCGGGATCATTCTTTTCGTATTCTCTGCTTTTTTCTTTTCTTTTGCATCATGCTTGAGATAAGTAACAGTGGGCACATCTTTCTCCGTTGGAGGTGGCGAAGGTTTTCTTCGGTGCAAATACGGGCCGCTATCGCCTTTCAAGCACCCAGCAGTCGTATTGAAGTATCTCGAGAGCGTGTTAATTGGTCTGAAAGTCTCGTGAAGGATGATATACCTACCTGCACGGAATTTTCGACACATGTTCCTCCCAAGCCGGACTTCCTTTCACCGGCTCACCAGGCTTTAACGCCTGCAATTCAGGATCATCAGGTGCGGAAGCTTCGAGCCCAGTGAGAGGTGGCAACTTTGACGCCTGTAATCCGGAATCATGAGGCGCGAGAACGTTGAATCCGCTGGGAGGTGGCAGAGGCGTCTGCTCGTGCAAGAACGGGCAACGTTCACCTTTCCAGCACCCAGCAGGCTTCCAAAAATATTTGCACAGAACATCGGTCAGCTTTAGAGTAATATTGAAGATCTTGACATGCATACCTGCACGGAGTTTGGATTTTTGCCTTGTGTCCGCGATATTTAGGTGTGGCAGTTGTCACTTGTCGTCGCTTGTTCTCCTCACCGTCTAAGAAAACCTCTCTCCTCTTTGCTTCGTCTCTGAGGAGGCTTTGGCTGGTATCTGAGGGGCCCCGGTTGACATGGTTTAGATGGAACCGGCTGGAGACCTGGAGATGATCCATATGGGTAAGACATGATGTGTGACAGTATCTTGCCTTGAATGGTACAGCATCGATAATACACAGACTCACTCTAATGATGGCAACGTCACTGTCATTGCGGCCAGAGCCAATCTCATCAATTTATTCTCTCATACGGCTTTGATGTCGGGGATCAGCAATGCAACCGCCATTTCGTCTAGTGGTCCGACTCAAGCGTCCAGCAACTTGGGCACACGGACTTGCGCCGAGTGTGGTCTCACTTTTTCTCGTCCCGCTGATCTGCACCGCCTTTCCGATGTCAGGAAAAAAAACCGAGCTCACGCTTCCCCCACGCTCTCCCATTCCTGCTTGCACCTACTTCGTCCCCGGCACATCAGCGCCCCTAGCCGCAATGACCTTAAACGCCTGCACATGATCCGCGAGCACTTTCTTCACCGCCGCCCGCTCCCCCATCCGCTTATACCAAGCGTCGACGTGCGGGAACTCCTTCGTCACGTCCGGCGTGTCCTCCCGCATGATGAAATCCAAGCGCGAGTGGAAGGCCACGTAGCTCAGATCTGCGGCGCTGCATTTACCGCCCACGAGCCACTGTTTCTCGGCCAGCTCGTCGTTCAGCACTTGCAGCACCCGCCGGAAGTCTTTCACGTAGCTGGCGCGCGCGGTGGGGTTGGCGGTGAGGAAGGCCCAGTGGAAGATGTGTTGCAGGAGGGGTCCTTGGGTTGTTGTTTGGAATTGCAGCCATTGTTTTGCGAGGTATTGCTCCTTCAAAGTCGAGAAGGAGATCAGCTTCGAGGTGTCGTATTGCTCGAGGAGATAGTCCATGATGGCGCCGGACTGGGTGCTGGGTTAGCTGGTTTGTTTGGCTGCGGATGCGAGGCATTTACCTCGGCGAGTAGGAGATCGGTGTTGGGGTCCTCGATTACGGGCGACATGCCGTTGCGGTTTAGGGCGAGGAAGGCGGGCTGCTTTAGCTCGGGAGTCGTGCGGATTTGGGTCGTGTAGGGCACGTTGAGATCTTCGAGGAGGAGAGCGATTTTCCATGGGTTTGGTCCCGTTACGGTCGGTTAGTAGAATTGAGGATTTGGATGTAGATTGTTTCTTACGATGGCCGTGGAGGGTTATTGGTTTGAGGGAAGACATTTTCTGATGGCTCGTATGTTGAGGTTGAGATTGTTGAGAAGTGGAGACTAGGGGGAAGACGGATATTCTTGTGAAGTCTGGTCTTTGAGTCGTGCTTCTATCATCCTCCTTTGTATATTTATGGACCAATCCACCATTGTCATGCTAAGAAGGGTTTATGTACAAAATTCGGGATGATTCGCGCTCTTTCCCTCGATGGTCAGCCGCAACCTTCAAGGGTAGATTCAAGCCACATGTTAGACCTGCTTCGTGCTTTGAGAGGGCCGGCGATAGGACGAATGATGCTCAGTATCGGACGAATGGTCGGTGATAGGACGAAATCGGACTTAGCAGAGGCGGATCTTCTGCGGTTTGAGTTGGATGATTCCGAATCAGCGCGGGGAAAGCTTGCTGTTGAGCTAATCATGAACATTTTGTGAAAACTGCATCGGGTTTTCTTGTGAGCAGAGAGTAAGTTGCGGTTGGCTCTAGAATAGACAATGAAAAGAAGGGCAGATTTTCGATATACTCCGTCATAGAATCAGACGGTATGCGAGTCCTGGCAGGCAACAAGGTGACGAGTACCCGAATCCGCCTCGGTCCTATGCTTACAAAACAAAGGCAGTATCGAGTGCTTCGGCAAGCTTGGATATGCCCAACTATGAATTGAAAGATACCATGACCGGTGATCACAAAGCTATATCTCGATTTGTGGGGCGCGACGACCCCGGGTACTCCAAGATGACTGCAGCACTGAAACGGTTTGGGAAGACCCGCTGCAGTATTGATAAAGGCCAACAAAGCAGTAGGAGAACCTGATGAGAATAGTCATGTGCCAGAAGTTCTGATGATATTTTCAGTTCTATCAGATAGCGAGAAAACGTGTTTGCAGAGCCTCTGTAAATCTGATTACTACAAACATAAGCAACGAAATCCACAGAGAGCCACTGGAACGTGTATGTGGTTTTTGGATCATCCGCAATACCGAGAGTGGACAGAGAAACAGTCTTCCAGCCTTCTCTGGGTATCGGGAGATCCGGGATGCGGGAAGTCCGTGCTGTCTTCCTTTCTAGTTGATGAGTTTGTTGAGGAATTGCGAAGCAGCGAAACCGCCTCCCAGAGCTTAGTATGCTACTTCTTCTGCAAAGATGACAACGATGAGCAGAAGAGCGGCACCTTGGTCCTATCTGCCATCCTGCATCAACTCTTAAAATATCGACCTGAACTTGTTGACTACGCCATGCCAGAGTTCCATTCGAAGGGCAAAAAGTTTACAGAAGAGTTTGCTACACTATGGGGAATATTCATCACATCCGTCGAGAATTCAGGTCTAGAAACTGTTGCCTGCATCATCGACGGGTTAGATGAATGTGAAGAGACAACACGAGGCCTCCTGATTAGTTCCCTAACCTCCTATTATTCAAGTAGTCGCGCAGGCATTCAGTGTCAAACTTCTCTGAAATTCATTGTCACCAGCCGTCCGCTTCCGTCCATCGAAAATAGGTTCTTCGAGGTTCGAACCGTCAGGTTAGAGGCGGAAGATGAGACTCGAGCAATTACGGGTGATATTACGCTGGCCATAAGAGAGAGATTAGATAAGCTACAATCTGTAAGACGAATATCCGGCACAATTCGGAAGAAGCTAGAGAATCATCTGATTTGCAATGCTGACCGAACTTTTCTCTGGGCGTCGCTGACGATTGAAATGCTTGAAAAAAGCACAAAGGCATCCGAGAGCGCATTCGATGAAATACTAGAAAACCTACCCAAGTCTTTAGATGCAATGTATGAGAAGATACTCAATCAAACGCCCGATCAGGATGAGGCGATATTAATACTTCAAATCATCATTGCAGCCTTCAGACCGCTAACACTGGACGAAATCAATGTTGCAATGTCTATCAGAGAGCGTCACGGAACTTTGAAGGACCTTGAACGTGACCTCGAACCCTGTGTCGAACAGACTTTGAGGAATCTATGCGGTCTTTTCATTCGGGTCATTGGATCCAAAGTCTATCTTGTTCATCAAACGGGAAAGGAGTTTTTGAGTGGCGCACTGCATAATACCAGTCCCTCGCAGCAAGTGTGGAAACACTGCTTATCGATCGTTCACGCCGATCTAGTACTGTGTCAAAGATGCATTTGGTATATCTCATTGAAAGACTTTGAGGAGCTCACCGAGGAAGACTTTGAAAAGAAATTGTCAACTTTGAGGGATAGTTTTCCTTTCTTGAATTATGCAACAAAGCACTGGATATTCCACTTTGATGAAACCGGACTAGAATATCGGGACCTTTGCACGAAAATACTACAGATTTGCTATACACCATCAAAACGGGTTCTTTGGACCGCTCTTGACTGTCATAATTATATTATCGGTCTGCGATACTACCTGAAGTCTGGAAATTGGCGTCAGAATAGCTCAGCTGCACTCACAGTCGGATCGTATCTAGGGTCTCGTAGTCTAGTACGACTAGCGCTGAACAAGGAATATATCCAGATTACTACTAACCAAGGTAGCATCAGTGTGGTGTCAACTCCTTTATCCGTTGGAGAGAGCGTTGATATGTTATGCGGGGACTACCGCTTGGCATTACTCGCGGCGATTGATTCTGGTCATGCAGACGTGTTCGAGCTTTTACTGCAACACGGGCTAAAGGTAAATGATACGAGCGGAAGACTGGACCTCCGTCTTCTCAGAGCAACTGAAAAGTCCGACACAACGCTATTGCAACTACTGCTAGACCAAGAAGTCGAAATAAATACGAGAGATCAAGATCGCGATTCGCTGCTGGAAATAGCAATAGGAAAGGGTCATGCAGATGTGGTGAAGCTTTTACTGCAACACGGGCCTAACGTAAATGATACAAATGGCAAAGAGAACCCCCCACTTCTTAGAGCAACTGGAAAATCTGATCTCTATGTGATGCAATCACTGCTTGACCTTGGGGCCAATGTCAATATAAGAAGTTATCGCCATGAGACAGCGTTGCAGATAGCAATAGATAAAGATTATTTAGACGGGGTGCAACTTTTACTGCGACACGGCGCAAATGCGAATGACACAGGCGCACTCCTCAGGGCGACTGAGCAATCCAATGCGGCAGTATTACAGTTGCTGCTAGATTATGGGGCAGACGCCAGTATGAACAACCATGAATACAACTCAGCTTTACAAATAGCAACCAAGAACGGTTCCGCACACATAATACAGCTTCTCTTAGACAACGGAGCAGATGCGAACGTTAGAATTGGAGTAGCCATCCCTCCACTGATACTAGGTGTTAGGCTAGCAGCTTTGAGGCTCCAGGCAGCGCCAACGTGGATGTTGCTACACGATCCCTCGGATTTTCCGGACTTTCATCTGAACTTATCCGCAAAGGAAAAAAGTTTATGGATCGAAATAAGGTCCAGGGCCAAACTAGTTCAAACGCTTCAAAAGAATTCAATACACATTGAGAGGCAAGAAGGCGCTAAGGATCTGAGGCTCGCAACTCATGAACAGTACTTGGATTCAATTGAGGTCCTTCTGAAGAGCGGGGCAGATACCGAAGTTCTGGAAAATGGAGATGTAACAGCCCTACAAATAGCAGCATCCACAGATGATTGGAAAATGGCGCAGCTACTCATAAAGTACCGTGCTAACTGTAATGTCAATGTTGGAACTTACTCTAGGCTTCTACATCACTTTGCAGCTGCGGGCAATATGGAAACAGTGCAACTGCTACTCGAAAGAGAAGTTTACATGAGAGACCATGGTAGCGAGTATAGAACCGCCCTGCAAGCTCCAGCAGAGAGAAATCGTTGGGATATGGTGCTGTTACTTTTGGAACATGCTAGGGATTGCAAAGCTCAGATTGGATTAGATGGTTCCCTTCTAAAACTGGCTGCAGCTCACGGTGGTATGGAATGTGTGCAACTGCTGCTTGAGGTAGGAGTAGATGGGAATAGTGACCTTTCATGGCTTGATACCGCATTAAACTATGCAGCGGAGAAAGGTCGACCAGAGGCGGTAGAGCTGATATTGGCCAAAGGGGCTAATGTCAATGCACGAGCAGGGAAACGTGACGGTACTGTGCTTCACAGCGTAGCTGAAAGTTCAGACGGGGCTGAGACAATAGTAAAAGCACAGATGGTATTTGAAGCTGGATCCGACGCCTCTGTTGTAGATCGGAATCACAACACAGCGTTACATGTGGCTGCGTCTGCCGGACACTCAAAAGTGGTAAAATTACTCATTGATAAAGGAGCGGACATCGATGCGACCAACAATCGTCAAAACACTGCGTTACATGAAGCCGCTTATTCCGGGCATCTAATGACCGTGAGAGTAATTCTTGATGGAAGGGCAGATGTTACTATTATCAACGACCGTCAGAATACTGCATTACACGAGGCCGTCTATTCTGGATGCCCATCGGTATTAGAATTACTTATCAATAAAGGAGCAGATATCAATGCTGTTAGTGAGATGGAAGGCAGCCCTCTTATCGTAGCAGCTTACGAAGGTCAAGAAGAGATTGCTCAATTACTACGGTCTAGGGGGGCTGATTTCAAGTCAAGCTGCGGGAACTTTGGTACACCTCTTCAAGCTGCACGCAAGGCAGGAAATCAACGAGTTGTACAGCTATTACTGGACGGTGGTGCTGATCCTGAATACGGGAAGAAGGAGTTGGAGCGTATCCGGAAAAATCTAGGATGCAGATCCCAGCGCCCTACTAGGACATAACTCCTTTTTCTTGCGCCGGATTTTGTCCCATTAAGTAGCTTTGTCGTCACTGGAGACACCGTTTTCGAAATCAAAGTTTGAGGGATCCACCAGAGCATTGATTGATCAACCAAGCAACGAACTCAGACATAAGTGAGCGATGGCTTCTTCATTGGGGGTTTACGAGAAACGCGAAGGGGCCGGAAGAGCTTAGGAATACAAGCAAAGTAATTGGCTTCGCTTCAACAGCCTCTGGAGCCTGCAGAAAGGACATGGGATATTCCAACCGAACCTCATGTACGTAAATCTCATACTCCTATGATCTCGCCGTCTTTCCACCAAGTACTTGATCTAGATCTCTAGATGTTGGACTGAGACCCTACCACATGCAGATACAATAGAGTTGAACTGTTCAGATCGGCAGAGCTAGCGGCGAGACAAGCTATCATCATACCTTTGCAACTCTGTGTCGAGATTTTAGCGGGAAAACGACAAAAGACATACCCAGCTCGAAATGATGAAGTAAAGTATGGAAATTCGAAATCAACCCGCTCTGGCTTCTCACAGAAGCCATGAGCCACACGTTCCAAATTCAGGCTTGCTTTGGCATTTCCATCACGTTCGCCGAAGCCCCTTACCTCCGGAGGGTGTTTCAGACCCACATTCTAGCATCTCGATCTTCGGGATTTTGTATGGCAGCTAACAAAATATTTCTATCGGCACGAAGTCATCATTACCGGGAGTAACTGCTCTGGTAGGACAAATCCAATAGAACAGCCCCAGTGAAAACGCCTGGAATCCTTCCACGCCTATGCCTTGTACTATTGGTCTACAAGTCTTAGCGGCATTGCCCAACACAGATCATGACTATTACTTCCCATAATATGTCAGGCATGGGTAAAGTCATTGCCAACACCCTCATCCCAATCCGCAACGAATTCCGTTTCTAGAACAAGCTTATAGGTGCTTCGCCCGTCATACGAGCAAATATGCCCGACTGGCTTTGACAAGACGCGTGTATGTATAGCAACATATTGCAGATGTTAAGGTCGAATTCACTCGACTTGTTTCTTCTTTCGCCTTTCCGGCAGAACTGGCGATCCTTGGAGCCAAGTGTATAGAAGCGGAGAAGAGGACGGGTTTCCTGTCACACTGGATGCATCCCGGAGCTGAAAAACGCGTTCTTTCGACGTTGGGGGTTTGGTGGGATAGAAAAGAGAATTGACATGATCTTTCGTAAATTTCCTCGTTTGGGATTCGCAGGTACCATGGTGCATGGTAGTTCTGTGAATGCGATGGGGATTGCGGATCGAAAGACTGCAGAAGGATAGACTGATAGATTATCTCGTGACCATTTCTACAAGGTCAGGAGTAGAACATTCTTTATGAAACACCTTATATCTTTATTATTCTCCACTACATCGCCACCCTTACACCATCATCTTTCCCATCGCAAGCCCCGTCAACACATTCCCCACTCAACCCTCCGCCCCAGTCGCCCATCCCCATCCCCATCCCCATCCCCATCCCCACCCTCTCCAACCACCCCCTTCCCCGCCAAAGCGCCCAAACACCCATCTTGTATCCACAGAAGCCGCTTAGCAGCTCTTCCTACTCTAGTAGCGATACCGCATTCTTGACAAGAAAACCAGGTCGGTGGATTGGTTGGAAAACGTAGCGTTTGAGAGTTGTGGGCTGTTTCGTTTGGGGGGTGGGATGTGAAGGTTGTGGGAGTGGGAGTAACTGTTTTTTGCATAGGACTTAGTACAGTCGTTTCTACCTATACAGCAACATGATGCGAGCGAAGGTGTTTGTTATGGATCGAAGCTGAAGAATTCGAACGAGTTAAACAAAGATTCGGTTGCAGTGATCCCGATTGTTATGTCGGAACTCTTTGATGATCTCGATGTCCTAAGATGTAGGATTTTCATACATGTCTGTATCGAGGTGACTGCAGAGATCGTTTCTAGAATTTCAAGCTTCCAAGTCTCCCGGTGGAAGAAGACGTTGTTAATATTGGGCTTGTGTCGGTTTCAACTGATGAAATTCTTTCTTTTATGGGGAAACGCTGACGGATGCACCAGCTTTATTATAGCGATAGTAAGCTGGGGTGCAATTTCCGTGTCTTCTCGAAGTTTGAGACGGACGATTGAGGAGTTGTGCAAGTGTTTATCAGACGTGTTGGGCGGTCGAGGTTACCAGTCCGTGGTGGCTGTGGTTGAAGGCGGTTGGTAGCAAGACATGCGTGTTCACTAGGTGAGTGGTTGGCACGGAACCTACGAGTTTATGCTGCTGTTCAGTGATGCTTGCAATATAGTTCTACCTTCTGTTTGCTGCTGAGCCGTCTTTGCTTTGTCTTATCGATTCCTTCATTACATACGATGTCGATATCTCTTTCGTTTGTCGCCTTCTTCGCATGAGAAGCTCTTACTTTTGAGCATATACGTAGATTTGTAGTTTTTGGCGATCGTACAAAGGTATTGAGTTGTTTCCCTTTCGCAAGGAATCGTTTGCTATTATGTCTTCATACTTCACTTCTGTTCTGATGTAAAATTCCTGCCAATACCTCTTCGCCTTGCGCGAATTTGCAATTGTGGGCTCGCGGCCCTGCAGGCATGTTCTCCACAATCAATATGTATTGCATGGTTCATTCTGTCCCCTGCATGAAGGTGGAGAGTACCGTTTTACGTCAAAAACTTGAGAAAGGGTTTGCTAGGGTCACACTTGACCAGCTGGAATAAAGGTCGAAATAATCATTAATGATGATCCTGCGAACCTGTTCTCTCCATGGGAAGCTCTGGATACCTTTCATGTCCTTTGCCCGGCTGTGAAATCCTCCTAAACCCTGCTGAATAATGAAGTGGCATTGCATACATAGGATACGATAGAGTACCAATAAGCCAATTACTCTCCGTTGGTGGCGACGGTACGGAGTAGGGTTATTACAGGCCATGAGTGGACAGTAGATGTGTGGCGCATGCAGTTCGTCCAGAAGTTTTTGGCATGCAGGTTCTCCCGTCCTGCATGCAGTATCACACTCTTATATCATTCCATTGGCCAAAGCTGTACGATCCTTGTGAGTCTATCACTCAGCATAGAATGACAATGGAGGGAACCGCTCTCTTCCTTCGTCACCATTTGCCTTGTAGGCTGCTACAGCAGTTTCGTAGTCATGGCAGCATGCGATGTTTGTCTCGATCTCAATTGGGATCTGTACTCCGCAGGTAAACATGTTGACGTCGAATCTACACATTTGGCACTGTCGGCATCTCGAGGCTGTGTTCCTTGCAGGATTATTAAAGAAGGTATAGAGCTGATTGAAAAAGAAGTTGTTCTGCCAGCTGGTGGGGAATCGCACTTGGTCTACCCAGGCCTGCTTCAGATTCATCTTCGAAAAAACCGCGGTCTATTCGTAGAGATTAGTAGTATTGACGATTATTCTGTCCGTAAAAACTATGAAATGGAACTGGAGTTCTTTTCCATCGCAGGTACAGGAGTCCCAATAACAAAAGAAAGATATGCTGAAGAATGGCAGGACATCCTACACCATGGCCAGCTATTGGAGTGTCAAATGATGTTCCTGTGCAACCAAGTCCTGAATTGTGTATAGAAACCGTCAAAAATTGGATTGAGACATGTGACTTTCACCCGATCTGTTCTTCAGTGGCTATGACCAAGCTGCCTAAGCGCGTTCTTGATCTTGGTCCTCATCGATTTCGGAACGCAATCTCTCTTCTAGAGACTGGAGACGAGGTTTATGGCAGATACATGACTCTGAGCCACTGCTGGGGCAGCAAACAGCCTATCACAACCACAAGAGCTACAATCCCACACAGAATCACTAGCATCCGTATGTCTGAACTACCGCAAACATTTCGCGATGCTATCCTCATGTGTCACGGGCTCGGGGTTCAATACCTATGGATCGATTCTCTGTGTATCCTGCAGGACGATAGACTTGACTGGGAGCAAGAGTCAGCAAAAATGGCTGCCGTATACACAGGTTCGTATCTGAACATTGCTGCCACGCACGCACGTAATAGTGTCGAAGGATGTTTTTCTTGCCGCTGGACAGAAGTGGACGTAAACATGTCAAGCCTAACAATCCCCATTCGTTCATATGAAATCAAAGAAAGTGTTCAAGGACATGACTTTAGCGTGCATGTCCGTCTCGCACTCGACAGGGGACATGGCGACTTCAGAGTTGGAATTGGAACTCAACCCTATCAGAGAAGAGCACCACTTTTCTCTCGAGCATGGGTCTTTCAAGAACGCTGCCTGGCGCCGCGGACAGTTCACTTTCACGCTCATGAATTGATCTGGGAGTGCAAGACGGCGGTGCGGTGCGAATGCAAAGGTACTGATGCGACAGATTGGGGTCACGGATGGCATCGAGGATGGAAAGCGTTGCATCTAGAGATAGAAGTAGCGGACTTCCAGGAGTTGTCTGACCTTTGGCTGGAGGTTGTTGTTAGGTTTTCATCCTTGAGACTGAGTCACGAATCCGATAGACTTCCGGCACTGTCGGGAATAGCTAGTCGCTTCTGCGGCTCCAAGTTGAAAATTTACCATGCCGGATTGTGGAGGGAAGATCTTGCAAGAGGACTACTATGGTTCGTAGGATTCGATTGGATATCTTCAAGTAAAAGGCCCTTGCCGCTGCAAGCGCCTACGTGGTCTTGGGCCTCGGTCCTCCTAGACAAAGAAGTCGATAATATATTTTATCCATTCATCCAAGATCTTCAAAACGGATTCCATCAAGAGCCTCATTTCGGGGTTCTCGAAGTACGTTGTTGCTCGTCCGGGTTAAATCCATTTGGTGAAGTATCTCCCGGCGGAATGCTAGTACTTCGAAGCTCGTTCACTTCAGCAGTGTTCAGTGTACGGAAGAATTTGAGGCCTTTTGTACAGCTGGTACTTGACTCCGACATCGATGGAGAAGATGGTGTAGTTCTAATCTCGGTTGAGACGATGTACTCAGACGTTAAACTGAGCAAGTCCGACATTGACGAGGAGCCGACTGTTACTTCCCGAATAGTTCACTGTTTGTTTCTTGGTTCCAGTACACCCAATTCCGGAGACGGTTCTGAACGGGGCCTCGACTACGGTCTCATTATCAAACCTTCAACATCTTCGGAGGATACATATGAGAGGATCGGTTTCATACAGACCCCGAAGGAAGATGGCGTCAGCTATGGAAATTGGTTCAATCAAACAGCAATTGGCGTTTTCAGATTGGAATAACAAGTACGACCCCGTCAAGGAGTTTATGCTATCGATCAGCCAGCGGATCAAACCGTGCAAGTCGATCTTGCGATGATTAGGGAGGTTAAATTACCCCAGGAAGGCGCTGCTGCTGATACAATCACCAAACTATAGTATGCGAACCTTGGAGCTGATGACAGAACCGAACGGAACTGGTTTTACCTTAGAGCTCTTTGTTCACATCCTGCAGCAGATGGCAAGCGGAAAGGATGATCTAGAAAGTCCACTCTTTAGGCGTATTAGCTGTTGCATGATGTTACTCTGCAATGTCCCGATTTATTTGACGCTCATTCCATGTACTGTCTGTACCTGCTTTGTCTTGAACTCTCAACTGTCTCTCATACGGTGCAACCAAAAGCGCGCAATAAGCTCGTGTACTTGCAAACTTCATTTGATCCAGAGCATCTACGTATGTAGCTGAAACAAACACAGAACAAGACCAACAACACTCAGCCTTTCTTATTCTTTTTCGTCCCATGCAAATATTCGGCGACGACGATACAATGATCTGTCAAAGTATGTACGTCAGTATGATCTCCGCTGGATAACCCATAGAGAGCAAAACTATTAACTTACCTCTCTCAAACGGTTCCAGCGTCAGCTGCTCCTTGGGCTGGAATTCATCTTGCTTGGAAAGAATGTCCACCTCACGTTGAAAAATCTTCATCACATCGGTTTCGGTGCTATCAATGCAGCTGGCCTTGATGCTCATCAGAAGGCCTCCCTCTATCTTCAGGTACATTTTGGCGTTTTCAATTACTATTCGAGCCTGGTCTGGCTGGGCCACGTCCGCAAATAGTACATCAACCATAGAGACTAGCATCCGGTAACGCTGAGGATGACGTGCGTCCTCGATGATGGGAATAACATTTGTTCGATGTGTCGCCATGTTGATGAGGTCGCGTCCAGATCGATGTGAGAATTCGACAGCGAACACTGTTCCAGTAGGGCCGACCATGTCTGAGACATGACTAACCGATGTGCCGCTCGCAGCACCAAGGTATAATACTTTGGCACCAGGGCGAATGTAGATGTGGTCGAGACCACCGAGTATACCAGCAGCGAGCTTGCTGCGGAAGGGGTTCCAAACGCGGTATTCCGTTTTTGTGGCTGGGGCTGCGTCGCCGTTGCTTAGAGCTCCGGTTTGGCTGTTTTCAACGGATATGCGCTTCTCGCCGTAGACGGATTCGCCAGGTGTCATATTTTTGGTAACAAGCATGTCTTCTTTGCCGCGAGCAACGAAAACACCGGGGTGACGGTGGGGTTCCTATTTCATGCTTGGCTCAATGTTCGAGGTTTGGTTGAAAGGGCTGAGAAATCTAGAGCATACTATTATGGTCTTCGCGCCTCCTTTGGCTCCACCACGTCCACCTCTGGGTGCTCCACGACCTCTTGGTGCACCACGGCCTCGCATGCCACCTCCACGTCCGCCGCCCCTACCACCGCGGTCGCCGAACCCGCCACGGTCGCCGAATCCTCCTGTACCGAGTTAGCGGTTCCACTAAACCTCCCAACACTGCCTAGCAAACCGCATGGCGAGACGCAATGCAAAATGGTTGGCTTTAGTGTAGAGGCAGACAGCTGACCTCTACCTCCTCTGCCACCTCCTCTTGGTGCTCCTCTCCCTCCTCCTCTCCCACCGCGGTCTCCGCCTCCGCGCCCTCTAGGTATGTACGCCATCTTGCCTTAGATCTGGGTAGAAGGAAAAAATAACTGTGGTTGGCCGTTCCTTTGGAACTTATCCCTGATTTAGACGGAGCTCATAGATCTGTAATGGTGGTAGCTGTGTCTAGCTTGAAATTCGATGATCGACTTTAGCGCTGCGATTGTAGGGTCAGCTGAGGACGGCAGAAGGACCCAAGCTGTGAAATTTCAAAGCATACCAAACCCACTCTCTCTCCAAATGATCGTGTTAAGAGAACATGAGATTGCTGTGTTGGGATTAAAGATGGCTTGAGGTGAATTGAAGATTTCCGCGATTTTAGCCAAAGGGAGCTAAGTTCACTAGCGCAGGGCACACTCGCTTAGCGAATTTCACACTTTGAACATCGTCGACGACAGCGCAACACCAACAATAACAATCAACGACCACTCCGGCCGCATTCAAGATGGTAAGTTTTATATCGCAATATACTACCTACAAGACCCTACCGTGAATAGCTCCATTGTCGCATCTCCAGCGCACCATGGCACCTTCAAGCATTCACCCCCCACCGTCATCTATCATCTACCACCTCCTTTCCCAGCTAACCTCTTCTCCTTCTTCTATGTAGGTCCGCTACGCAGCGACGCAAATTGAGTCTGGCAAATCTGCCCGCGCCCGCGGTGCTTACCTGCGTGTCTCCTTCAAAAATACCCGCGAAACCGCCCAAGCGATCAACGGATGGAAACTCGACCGTGCTCTTACATATTTGGGCAATGTTATCGGACACAAGGAGGCGGTACCTATGAGAAGATATGCTGGGGGGACTGGACGGGCGAGTCAAGGTTAGTAGATTGGAAAAGCATTCTGCTTGGACTAAAGGGAATGGGATGAACACTACTCTACCGCAACGGCACCACTGGCTCCTACACCCTGCACTATCATTTCGATTAGATTTTGACTCTCTTTCCATCCCACAGGAAAACAGTTCGGTGTCACCCGCGCTCGCTGGCCCGTCAAGTCAGCCGAATTTCTCCTCGGCCTCCTCAAAAACGCAGAAGCAAACGCAGACACCAAGGGCCTCGACACCTCAAACCTTATCGTCAAGCACATCCAGGTCAACCAGGCGCCTAAGCAACGTCGACGCACATATCGTGCTCACGGTCGCGTAAGTCATCCTCAACTCTTACTCATCCTAGCTCATTACTCCTCCATTCCTCGCTCCGCCTCTTTAACCCCCCCTATATGGCTAATGTAAATGGCAATGCTAGATAAACCCCTACATGTCCAACCCCTGCCACATCGAGCTAATCCTTACTGAGGGCGCCGAGGTAGTGCAAAAGGGCCCCCAGGTCGTCGCGCGCGAGGAAGCGAGACTTAACAGCAGACAGAGGGGATCAAGGGTCAGGAGGGCTATCACTGCATCATAGACGGAGAGTTACGGGTGGGAGACAGGTGACTGTAGGATCCGGACATGTTCTATGTGCTACGCTAGCTATAGATCATAGCTAGGCTTGGCGAATCATCAAAAGCTTCTACAAATCCAGGATTACATGCCATGGATGGTATGGTGAAGAGTGAGCGCGTACATCCTTCTCTACCAGCAAACCCATCTACTCGTCCGGCCATCAATATCCTAACGGCGTGGGCCGGGAAATTTCAACGCGTACGTCCATCTTTATCAGCAAACTCTTCGTCTCATCAACAAAACCACCTCTCCATCCATCCATCCATCCACCAAAACCCCACTCGCAAACACCCAAGACCATCCCCATTCCCATCCCCATCCCCTCCCATCCCGCCTCACTAAATCCAAAAGCTCTCTAATCCTACTAATCGCCACTATCCTGCTCCCGCCCCCCCAACTTACAATCCCCTCAGTATCCCCCCCCCAAGAAATAAACAAGCAACCCCAGCCAACGATGTTCACTCGGATGCTTTTCTTCATCGGTAACCGTAAGCATGTTGCGGATACCGCTTTGGAAATGTACCTTGCCATGTTTTAATCACTCACTTAGTCTGCTAGCAGCTGCGGCAGTAATATCATCAGTGAGATATATGGAAGAACTTGGTTTGTCGGGGGGGTGGGTAGGGTAGATTCGTCCGACATTCGAATTTGGGATTTTGGAGTTGAAGGAGATTGTGCAGCCTGGTCGTGTGCTTTTGTACCCTCCCTTTCGATGATCCCGGAGGTACTTGTACCTACCTTATGTGCGGTTAGGGTTTTAGAACGTCAATACACCCTTCCCTTCCATGTCCACAGATGCCTTCAATCACTACGATTTCTCTTTGAAAAATCACCACTATTCTCTTCGTCGAATTTTCGTCTGTAAAAGCTAGCGCTGTCCTTTTGTTTGTTACGCTTTTCAGCTTGCTAACTCTGGGGGGTTTCAGGGGTTTTTAGTTATAGGTATCTTTATCGTTCTTTCCAGTTTCCCTCCCAGGCTCTTTATCGTTCTTAGATGCGCGTGCCGCGTTTCAGCCTTCGTTTGTTCGTGTGTCCGGCTGATGAGTCCTTTCCTTTTCCGATATCTGCGCTCTTTGATCCCCCCTCCCCGTTGTTTCCTCCACATCTCAACTCTGACACGTCGAATATCCTCGCGCCCTCAGCTAGCTGAACTCGCCTCATCAAAAACCCCCCCGCGCTTCGCTCTCTCTTTCGTGTAGCTAAGTGCACAGGTTTGACGGGATTACAGCGGAGAGAAATTGAAGAGGAAGGGGTGGGTAGAGGAAAATGGGGATGGAAGGAATGGTGGAATTTTCGGGGGGTTGGAGACTTGTGATGGGATGAAATAGAGAAAGATGTTGATTAATAGTATGGTTCTTTCTTTCTTATACTTCCTACACACCCACCCATTCGTCCATCCATCTCCCAACCCAACCCTTCCACACCCACACCCTCAACCCACACCCGCCATTTCCCTCCCACGAAATTTCAGAGAAAAAACTTTGATCAAAGAAAAGACACATGATTCATCAAAGACTCGCGGGGAAGGGATTTTGTGAGCTAATGAGTCATGGAGTGACGTTTCTAACCTCTTTGCTTGAGATTCGTGATGGTCATTTGATTAAAACATCATTTTTTTCCATCAAGTCATTTTTTAAAATCATCTTATTAAGACAACTTACTGATAGCTCAATTCCCACCCCACCCCTTTGTCGATTTGCGAAAGACCTCTTTACTACCACATTAACGAACTCACAGCACCTTGAAAGAAACCCTCAGTCACGCTACCACAAATGCAAACTACCTACCTATCTACCCAACCAACCAATCAACCAACCAACCAGCCCACCCCCCCCCCCCACCCAACTGCCCAAACCATCCCCCCCCCCACCCTCCTTCCCATCAAAACAACCTCCCCATCTCCCCATCTCCCCATCTCTTCCACAACCACTCCCATCATCTCCGTGCATAAACGCAGAAACGGAATCTCTACATAGCCGAATCCTCATACTGCTCATGGAAAACACTCTGGGGGGGGGAGGAGTGAGAACTAGTGTGCGAAACTGTGATTTGCTTGGGGAGTTTATTCGATGGGGGAGATGGATGTATGGGAGGGGAGGGGAGGGGAGGGGAGGCTGTGGAGTTGGTGTGGGTAAAAGAAGCTGGAGAGGGGGAGGACGAGGTTACTGTAGAGGGTGGGTGTTATTGCTACCTAGAGTATGCTTGAGGTTGATTACTGTTCTCGTGATGTGAGGTTGATTACTATTTTCGTGATATGGGACAAGGATTCAGATGGGCGATGTAGGAAAAAAAAACAAGAGAGAGCGAGACCTGTTCCTTTTCACTTCAGTTAGTTCACAATACTGTAACTACACACATATATCGAGCACAAAGTCACCACAACCTCTTAAAAACGTGATTTTTTCTAACTAACAAGTGACCCGGCTAAGAGGTCCCATCACCCCGCAGGCCCCCTCCCCAACAAAGGAGGAGGGAGCCCGCGACCTGATGGGCCAAGAATACAACCTAGCCAGCCGACCCACCAGCCCACAGGCGCCCCCCACAAGGAGGGAGGCCCGCGAGCTGGTGGACGAAGAAACGAAGACGCCATTGGTGGGTATCATCGCTATGCTTGGTACCGGCACTGCCCCAGTGCTATGCAGAATTCCATATGATAAAACGCGAAAAAGGAAAAGGGGGGACATGGTGGTGTACAAAAACGCGATGGAACAAAAATCAGAAAGCCGCTTTTCCACCCGGCCCCATCGCCTCCACGGAGCCCGAGAATCGCCCGGACCCGCCCTCCGGCTGCCCGTCCTCGAGGCTCTCCCACTTGGCCTCGTCGTCACCCCAGCCCATCTGCATCCCGAAGCCGTGCTTCAGCAGCGCCTTCTCGTACGCCACCATCGACGGCACGATCTGCCCGAGGAAATGGTCGTCGGGGCACTGCAGCATCACGCCTTCGAGCCAGTCGTAGCGACTCTCGAGGCAGGGGGGTGGCCCGCCAACGACTCGTCCAATGTCGTGCTGGTGGAAGGTGCTGTCGGCGTTGGTGAGGCGGACGTAGCCGCAGGAGTTGAAGTTGATGCGGGCGAGGTTGCCGCGTTGGCGGGGAACAGGCACCTCGTCGCTCGGGATGATGGCGCGGAGGTATTTCTGGTGGGCGAGGGTTTCGCCGGGTGTGACAGTGTCGATGACGTCGGCCCAGGATCCTTTACGAGGGCTACGACGGAGCCAAGCGGTGCTGGTTGGATCTGTGGGCTGCTCTCGTATGACCAGTCCGGCGTCCTCGGCGTCTTCTTCTGTAACGACGACACCTCCATTCGCATAGAAGCACAGTGCTCCATTGAGACCGACGCAAACGTAATGAGTGCCGATTGACCACCGAAATCGAATAATAGGATCACGTTCGTGGTCCATGTCATGGGCATTTGCGTTGTCTGCTGGAATGGAACTTGCTGCCTTATGATCCGCTGTCAAGGAAACGGAGTCCAGGGTCAAAGTCTCCAATGCAGCTTCTTCCATGTCGTTGAAAAAGTTCTTGAGCGCTTGGGGGGTAAACCAACAGTTTGTAAATGTTAGACGCTGAACATGAGGCAAAACGAGGACCGGAATAACCAAAGTCAACGCATCTGGCCCTTCGTAAATGTTCATAACCGGTGCAGGGAGGACGTGTTTGTTGCGAGCCCACATTCCCGGTGCACGTTCGCCTCCATCAGCCCAGCCAATCTTCAGCGTCTTTATGTTGTCGTTGTTAAGGACGCAGGTTAGGAGGAAGCTTCGGAAAACCTCCGTAGCGTCGGAAGGAAAGAGATCTGGGGTATTGACTGTGCCTTCTGCAGATTTGACGACGTTGCGCCAGTCAGGGGAGACTAGGATTGTCATGTTGTCAATCTTGGGTAGAGCGGCCCAGATATCGGTACGTTGTAGCAATGCCAAGTAGCGGCTGGACAACTTAGGGATTGTGAGGGTCCGCACATGCTGGAATATGGCCGAATTATCAATCAAAGCTAGACAATAGCTAGAGAGAAAAGCGCGTTGTGCCCATTCAGTCTCAAGTAACCATTCCTTTTGTGCATCGGTCAATTTTGCCGGCAGCAGTGGTTTTGTAGCGTTCGTCTGAGCGGCAGTCGTGGTCTCTCGGAACCGCCCCATTGACCCAGGGATGCGCTGCTGATCTTGGTAGACACGGGGGCTCTGGAAGTTCATTGTTGTCTCAACCGTAAAATTGTCATCTCCAAATACTGGCGGTAAGCCTGTCTGGGTCAAAACCTGCGGTCCTGGTACAAGAGCAATTCGCTTCATCCCTGCAAGCCTCGGGGAAGCTTTCTTTAACGCATCTATTAGCAAACGATTGATGGTGTCCCATGTTCGACGACGCTCGGCAGTTGCATCTGGAACGGCGAATTTTGCCCCGAACACCTTGGGCTGCTGAGCAAATAACTTTGCTCGGTCGGAAACATCGGGTCCGACAAGCCAACCAAGGCCACTATCGACACATAGTCCTAGTTCGTACACCTCAGTAAGCTTTGAAAGTGCTGTGGTCATGCAACGGGTCTGGTCAGCTTTCTTCTCAAGACCAGCGACGGCGTCGTAGCGGCTATAATGTGGAAGCGGCCAGATGTAGTTGCCCCAGAAGCTGCTGATCTCTTCAGCGACCTGCTTTACTGGCGGGTTCTGTAGAGTTACTGTAATGAGGTTAGCAATGTACTAGATGTTGCGTGAAAGATACAGTGGACTTGGAAGAATACACGATTGGTATGGTGATCGTGCATTCGGGGAATACTGAGCAAATGGGCGCGCTTACCTTGGTCAATCTCAAAAATCATAGCGAACTGCTTGATATGACCACCCCAGGCTTCGAAAACCTTCATGCCATCGTAAACATCTTCGGCTTTAACCTTACAGTAGTCACCAAGAGGATAGAACTCATCATCTCCTTCCTCTGTTTGAGAATTAGTTTCGTTGGCTTTCCCCTTACCCTTTATGTCGGTGATCGCAGGTTTCTTAGCCTTGCTATCATGAATCATCATACCATAGATCTCTGGGCGGAAAGGTACCACCACAGTCTTGAAGGCGACGCTTGAAACTCGCTTCTCAAATTCATGGTTCACCAGACGCATGTTCAGGAGAGTTTCGCGGGACAGGTACTGAGCGATCTGCTCCATGACCTCTGTGGGAATCGGCTTGTTTGGCCATCCTTGGCGAGTAGGTCCGAGGGGAGGGTTGACCAAAGTGGATGCTCCAATGTCATCTTCTTGTGTTGGCTGAGACATAGCATAATAGCGTTCTGTGGATATATAAGCGTCTGTCATGGAGATGACCGTTGGAAGGTAGGGTGCATGGTAGTAGAAGATATGCAGGAGCTGCCTACGCTGCTCCATGTCGTAGCGTCGCGGGATTAGATGAGACAGATACAAGACGTCTATCTGAGGTGTGTGGGTCAACGTGGTTTGATGGTTTGGTAGATCGTTGTTGGTTTGAACGTTTGGCAATACGTTGTTGGTTTGTGGGTTGATAGAAGTGGACGCTAACCTAGTTTGTGCACTAGCCTGCATTTGTTGTTGAAATTGTTGGAGGTCGTCAGATACATGAAATGGTGAAGCAGAGCCAACGTCCGTATCATTGCCAACATTAAGGTCTGCTAATAACAGTCCTAAAAGATGTTAGCTGCAATCATGGGTTTCACGAGTCTTTACTAGCCCTCTGAAGGGATAGACATACCTTGCTCACATCCACTAGAACTCGCTGGCACCATACCGGCAGCGGAATCCCTCAGCTCTGCGCGTCTCCTCTTTCGGCTGTGGTCACTTGAGGTCGAATCGTTTGAAGTTGAGGGAATGTGACCTGAGCTTCCTCGAGTCCCATCAACTCTTGGTTCTGGAGTTGCAGAGCTAGGGTCTGAGCTATTACCACTTGCCATGGCAAATTGTTCTCTTGTCAATCTTCTCATAGTTTCGATGTGGCTGGCAGTTTCTGGACGGTGATGCCTACTTCGGACTAAGAGAGAGCTTGGGCTTGAGACTACAATCCACGGATAGTTTGGGTCGTTGCTTCGATTACGGCCTGGATGCTTGAAAGGCCATGATGCGATAGATTCAGGAGGTTCGATTCGATTCCGGGAGCCGGACGCTTCTGGACTTGGGATATCAGGTGACTGATTTGGGTTGGAGAGATCTGAGAGTGGCGTAAACTGGTCTGGAACCGTGATAGCAGTCTCGGGCTGTCTTAGACTTTCTTCTCCTACAGTCATCTCTTCGTCTTCTCCATTTTCCTCACTCAATTCACCGTCTTCTGAATCATTTTCTAGTGCCTCCATGTGGTGTCCTTCGTCCCACAAACCTTGACTTAGTATTCTCTCTCTTGGCGTATGATTACGACCGCGAGCCCAAGATGAGGTTAAGTCACCCTGTGCTTGGATTAAGGCTCCAGGACTGCCCTCAGGCTCAATCGGCTCAGTGATGATAGAGCCACTAGTTGTCCGCTTTATGATAAAGGGCAGGAGACAAGGATTATGTGATTCCATCTTGGAGGACTAAAACCTCGAGGGCCGAGTGTCAAGTGGAGACTTTTTAATCTTGTATCTTTACGCACTTTGTTTCTATTAGGTATGGCTTGTCAGCTCAGAGCGCCATTCCATGCCAAGAGTAAAGAATATTGAGATGACAAGCATTTCTACAAATCAAAGACGTACCGGTCAGCTCATGTCGTGGAGAACAGTTGGCATCAGCTCGCTCTACAAGAGTTGATCTTGGTTTTGTTGTCGCTCCCTCCAAGAGCTAGAGTACCTGGGAACAATTAGCTGAAAGAAATCGGTTGACAGCAAGCCATGGTACGAGGAGATAGACACTTACAGTCTCACGCAAAGCTTGCTGCAGAAAACTCTGCTCTGATGGTTCGACACCACCAAAACTCGTTGCTAGGATGAGCTTGGCCTGCAAACGATCAGCCAAAAGAAATTGAATGACAACAAGCTCTGGCATAAGAAGATAGACACTTACAGTCTGATGCAAACCTCTCAGCAGAAAATTCCTCAGCTCTGTTGATTCAGTCGCTGCCAGGATAAGCAGAGCTCGCGTCCAACCACTCACCTAGACCTCCAGCAACATACACACACACACACTCTCTTTCATACAAATACCACCGACACACACAGCACCAGCACCCAGCGACACCAGACAGACCAGCTCAACAACAGATACAAGGTTGTAATACAGCGTCGGTACGAGAGCTTACCTAGGTACCTAAGTATGACATTGAAAGAAAACAATGCAGCATATAAAAGCTGTGATGTTATGATGCAGCACCCGGAGCGACCATATTGTGAGCGCCGATGCGGGCGCTAACGGCTTCTGGACAAGCCTGGGGGGGGCTGTTGGGGGGAATAGTAGCGCCGGGTTCCGGGTATGTCCGGCCGAGGGGCGGAGATGGGGGAGGGTTGGGGCAGTGGTCGTGAGGTTGGCGATGGGCCTTTTTACTGCTGAGGGTTTGTTGGTGCTGGGGGCTAGGGTTTATGGGGGGGCTGGTGGGGGATAGAATGATGGGATGGATCTGTTTGTTGGAGAATTGGGATAGGTCATAGGATAAGTCTATGAAGATAGAGATTTAGAAGACGGGAAAGCCATCGGTTGAAACTTCGATTCTCTAATGGGATACTCTATCTTTATCTAGAACGCCGTATGGTATACTCTGTGGTTCTGAAAAGTATTTGACTAGAATAGAAGAGAGCATTGCTGCTTTTGATAGTTTATTTGCATTCCTTGGCAGATATATCCTGCTTCTAGCTGCTCTTTCAACGTCTACGCACTTCTGATTCGCTCTGTTGCCTTCTAGAAGAAAATAGTAAGGTTCAAGCTCTCGAGAGTTTTCAGCATCAGAAGAGGGTAATTCTGTGGCAAGCATGACGCAGGCGCATGTTTGCTTAGTTTAGTTTTCATTGTAGAAGATGGGTTTGATTTAAAGCTTGAAATGCCATGTACCATATGTGCTCAATACTCAATACCCGCGTAGTTCTCGTGATACCATTACACCCCGAGTACTTGAAAATATAAATACGAAATGTCGTAGCGTGTGCAAAAAGATTCCGAAAACCTAAAGGGGCGAATTTGTACACGAACACTTGCAGGGAAGGCGAGTAATCAGGAAAAACCAACGGAACCCATCAATCAGTATAATTCGCAGACGGATTCCCCGGCGTCCCGACAAGCGAACTCGTCACCACGCTCCCTGGCGGCGCATACCCCCCCAACTCCGTCACCCCGGCCGCCACATCCTCCCAAAACCCACACACGCTCTTCCGCGTCTCCCCATCCTGCGTGATCTTGAATCCGAAATCATTCGCATCCAAGATGTTGTTAATCGCGTCTCCGCTCAAATCTGGCTTGGGCCATTGGATGGCAATGGGGATGTTGAAGGTTTTCTTGTAGGTGTTTGGATCGCCGGTTCTGGCGTGGCTGACGAGGTAGCTTTGGTAGCCTTGGGCGAAACTGCCGAAGCCGGGGAGGAGGGGGTAGCTGACTTCGCCACCGAAAATGTTCAGGTCGAGATTTAGGTCGTAAAATGTAGGCAGCAGATCCGTGGCGTGCAAGCCCGGAGTAACCGAGTACTGCAGATTGTAGCTCTTGCCTGCATAAGCGTCGGAGAGGTAGCGCACGTTGCATTGAAAGCTGCTATCGCCGATCAAGGCTTTTAGCCTGGCGCGCTCGGTCGTGTAGTTGCTGTTGGGGGACATGACGGGGGGGTAGCGGGCTTGGATGTCGGTGATGATGCTGTTGGCGTAGGCGGGAAAGGCGGCGGAGATGAAGGCGGTGAAGTCGGCGTCGTTATTTACGGTGGTGGGGACGAAGAGGTCGGCTTCGTCGAGGACGTGGGAGAGGACTAGGGAGTCGATGTTCTTCCAGTAGTTGCCTAAAAGTGTGTTAGTGATCTGTGCCATAACGGGGTAAAAGGAGGTCACGCGTACCTGACTGGAATTCAAGAGTAGCCAGTTGCCGGATAAGATTGCCATCAGCGGATGGACCGACTGCGAAAGATCCCGGAGGTCCTGCGGTATTGAGCGCCGTGTTGGCTTTATTCAATGTATCGGCACTAGCAGCTCGAAGGCAAGCGACACCCTGTCCAGCACACCCCGCCAAAGCAGTAAAGTTCTGGAAAACATTCTCCAGACCCCCCTTTCTATCGAACATGAGTGAGAAGGCAGGACTTTGCATGACGGCTTTGGAGAACAGCGGGTCCTGGGTTCCGCCAAACGAGACAAGGTGATGCATGATGGAGCCTGCACCCGCTGATTCTCCCCATGCGCTGACTTGAGATTTGTCGCCGCCTACGAGACCAATGTAGTCTTGAATCCATTGAAGGACAGCTCTTTGATCGTAAAGTCCGGCATTGGGGAGACCTTCCTTTTCCATGGTCGTACCAGCGAGGAAACCGTAGGCGCCGAGCTGGTATCATTAGCATCACGGAAGATTCCTATTGAACGGAGGATTAGACATACTCTGTAATTACTCGAGACAAAAATAACATTTCCACCGGACTGCTGAACTAGGCCCGTACCAGCATAGAATGGCAGGAGAGGCTCAAATTGATCCTTTCCTCCAAAGACGTACGCTCCTCCATAGAACCATGAGATGACGGGTAACTTTACAGACGGATTGTTGATAGCCTTGCCCGGGACGTAGAGATCGAGGAAAAGGCAGTCTGATTCATATCAGGAACCGGTAACAAGATGATAGGAAATCTACTCGAATGATTATACCTTCAGAGGCAGCAGTAAAGGACGGTAGCGGTATGCCTGCAAGAAATTGGTTCACGCCCATTCCGATGGGTGAGCTGGCGCCAGGACCCGTCAGTTGAGGGCCCTTGATGGGCGCCTGAATACAGATAGGGCCGTAAGAGCCGTCCTGCACCGTCGTCTCTTGCGCTGGAGGTGCGGGCTTGGCCCATCTCAAGTTTCCCACCGGAGGAGCTCCAAAGCGGATGTTTTTGAATGTATAAATCTGGTGCGATGTTTTCAGTCAGTGGATCATTTGTGCAGATATGCAAGATCTCGGGTGTAGGCGACATACATCGCCGTTTGGATTATAGCTGCTCGCTTGCCAGGTGCCATACGGCAGAGTCAAGGTCGGCAAAGCACCAGCGCGTTTATTGAACTTCAGCCCTAGCTCCGCAGGCGCTGCAAGACATGGCGCTGCCAAGAGCACGGCTCCGCAGATGAGATGAGAGAAGAGCATGGTCGGAAATTACTCTTTCTGCGATGGGCGAAGAAGAATAAGCAGATGAAGAAGGATTTCGACCGAGGGACTCTGAGGGTCTTGCACAAGGCAATGGAAAACCTCGGGACATACCATCGACATACCTTATAGAAACCAGCGGAGCCTCGGCTATGCTATGGGTGAATTGATTGAGTCAATTTAATACCATGGCCAGGATTACCCATTCCGGAATACCGTACGCGTTAAGCAATTGCACGCCGACGGTTTCCCCCACAAAGTGAAACGGCCGGACGATCACCATGTCGATTGGTGCTGCTGCCCATCGACGTCCGGGTGCGAAGGGTGGAGAATAGAATGGTCGGAGATGCAACCCAGACAAGAAGCAGCGTCCGAATAGACATGGCGGAAGTGTCACAATAAGTGGCAATGAGATGATTGGTTTCGAACCAAGAGAACCGTGGGTTCTCCCTGGAAGTAAGTGGCAAGCCAATAGCCAATTATTTTGGTCTCTCGATCTGGGTGGGGTACGTTAACCTCGGCTCCCCACAGAGTTTAAATTTAGCGGGATCGGCATCCTTCCGTCTACATAATCTAATGGTCTCCGCTCAGGGGAAACTCTCGTCATGATTGGCGACTATTTATTCCCCACCGCCAATCATCTGTTGCCGGTCAGAGCGCCGAAAGAGGCAAAAAGGAGGACTACGGACTGAGTACTACGGTGGTGTGCAGATATCCCAGAACTTGTGTACAACAGTCCATTGCGTCATCGTTGCAACGTGCACCGGTGTACTACGCACATTCGGAATACTTAATCAAATAGACATTAGGCTCGGAATTGAAACAATCCCTATCTTGCAGCTCTAGAAAACCCCATCTATAAGCATCTTCCTAGAACCCTATATCCCGACAATTATCCGTGCGACCTTAGAGCGTCTGAAATCGAAAACCAACGAGTCGTAATGGCATTGTCTCCACTCCGGCTGAAGGAGGGAGCAACCATCCTTCATCCCTATATACCATAGTAAGTCACTCCATACATGCATGCCACCTCAAGCCGTCCACTATGTGATTCTTCCTGTGCCGCACGATGAGCCCCGTAATATATGCATCTCCGCACCGTGGCCCTCGTGAGCGCCTGGTGTTCGAGTGCCATACTCTTTGTTATCCCAAATCTTTCATGTGAGGCAGCTTCTCCGCCTCAAGGTCTCTTCTGTAGTCAGATGCCGAGTTCAGCGATGTGGCTTGCTCCATCTCTTGCATGTTTTGGTGCCTCTCCTAAAGACAAACCCACCGAATCGCTTTCAGCCGCTTGCAGGCCTATGCACTGGAGCCCGGTCGACGAGGTTTCGAGGCGCTGACGAACCCGGCGTATAGGCAGGAGGCGCTTCTGGAAACGAGTCGTTGGTGGCGTTAATGTACAGTTGGGGGTACGTAGCTTGAGGGGCGGGGACAAACGATGGCTGAAATGGCCCTCTACCTGGATATGGCTCGTATCCCCCAATGACTCGCGTATCCGGATTGGTGTTTCCTTGCAATGTGAATGCTCGTTGATCCCCGTCCATGCCCGCTTGTGCTTGGGGAGAGTTACGTTTGGAGTCGTATATTCGAACCGCATTGATCCGACGGAAATACTCATCGATGGCTTTTCGTTTTTCGGCATCTTTGATCTTGAATACAGAATACTCCCATGGAGTGCGAGAATCACTGGTCCGAGCAAGCATGTTCGCGCCGTCACGAAACAGAACCTGCGTGGTTTCTAAATCGCCCCTTCTGGCTGAGATGTGCATCGCGGTCAAGCAGCTTCCAGGCATTGTTGCGTTGACTTTTGCGCCACGCGCTAGTAAAAGACATACTAGGTTGGTGTTTTCAGATTCAACCGCCATCATAAGCGGAGTCATTCCATCATCTGGTGTGGCATTGACCCACGCACCATTGTCCAGAAGTAAGGCGCTCATCTCGTAGAGGCCAGCCGTACAGGAATAGTGTAAAGGCGTTTGAGGAAGGTCGGTTGCTCGTTTGATGTTTGGAGACGAAGACAAAACACTGTCGGCTAAACCGAATTGCGTCTGCTGGCGCCTTGCCCAAGGATTCATATCCACGGCATTCTGCACCAGGTAGTCCGCCAGGGTCAGTCCATTTGTCAGGCACGCAATATGTATCAGCGTTTCTCCATGCTTTGTCGTCCTTCCCAGGTCTGCGCGATCCGTAATCAAAGCTTCTATGGCGGGAATATTCCCCTGCCGAGCCGCTACATGAACAGGTAAGTCACCGTTACCATCGTACGCATAGCGGTCTGCACTGTTTTCTAGGAGGAGAGCGATGAATCCTGTGTGATTATGCTTGGCTGCCAAATGCAATGGTGACATCGATCCAGTATTAACCGCCTCCACTTTCGCGCCACTGGTTATCAAGGTTTGTGCAATACCGCGACGATCCAATATGGCTGCTTCATGAAGCGGGGTATGGGACCAGTTGTTTCTACAATCGATTTGCGCACCAGACACCAAGAGGAGTTGGACCATCTCTTGCAAGTTGAGTTTGACAGCCATGTGCAATGGTTTCGAACCTTCAGCATCTGAAACCTCACGCAAAACTTTGTGGGAAATCATCTCTTTGACAGCATGAGCGGCTCGAAAGAGTCGCCAGGCTTTCGGGATCTGCGGTGGCGATGGCGGATATGCTCCTAGTAGCCAATTTACTGCTTCGAGCCTATTCGCCATCACCGCGACATGCATAACTGTTCTCCCCTGACCGTCAATCGCAAATTCATCGGCAGCATAGTTCTTGAGTAGCTTTAGGCAGTCCAGATGCCCGTGAATTGCAGCAGCCATCTGAGGTGTCCTATAGTTGTCACCCCTGACATTCACATTGGCCTTGTCGTCGAGCAGGCTTCCAAGTCTTGGTAGGTCACCGACACTTGCAGCTTCGATAAGTGCCGAGGCCTTGGCACTTGTCAAATGGGAAAATGAAGATAGCCGCATTAGACTTTTCCCTTTGAATCCCAGTTTATTCACGGTGTCTGTACTTGTGGAAGGCTCTCTAACCACTGATCCTGAAAGATAAGTGCGTTGGATCAGCTCGATAGACCTTTGCAGCGATGCTTTAGCCGTGTGTGTATCGCCTCTTCTTTTGGCTTCGGCGAGCTGCAGTTGAAGATGACGAAGCTCAGTCTGGGCTTGTCCTCGTAACGAGCCTTGCGAACCTGTAGAAATTACGGTGTCTATCGTGTCAGACGAGATCGTTGTAGGTGAGCTGCGTAAGGTCTGATGGTCTTGGTGTCTAGTCGATGAAATATCCGAATCAACCCCACTATATAGAGATGAAGCGTGGTCCGGCAATGATCTTGAAGATATGCCAGTAATATGCAGCCCGGAGGCGGTGCTATCAACAGATCGCTTGGGCTGTGGACCTGCAGGGTCTGTATGCTGTGTAACTGGAGAGGAAGGGGCTGGAACCAAAGGGGGAGGGCGTGTAGGAATTGCTGGCGCCTCGATTTCGCGTGGATCACTCTGAAGCTCCACCAGCTGGTCATTCATTGGTCTTTCTGAATTAGTCTGAATGTCTCCATCGTTAAGGTTGGAGGAGATAAAGCTAAAGCTGCCTTCTTCAACGTGTGAACGAGAAGGTTCCAAATATAAATTAATTCTCGGAACAGAAGACTTTTCAGTTGTCCTTCCATCAGATGCATGGCTCATTGGTAGATCTATGACAGGTGACTTCGCCTTGTCGTCCGGGGTTTCAAAAGCAGTAGGACCGAATTTTGAGCTGTACGAATTTGGTTTGTTGATGATGTTTCGTACAAGTACTTCTTCGTCCTTCATGATCGGGCTGCGATCTGGGATTGCTTCGTCACTCTTTAGCTCCAGATTGATAGGCCAAGAGTCGGCGGTTTCCTCTGTTGTAGGACGACTAAACCCTGTAGAGTAATTATTTGTATCTGGCACAACAAGAGAGCTATCAGCTACACTTGGTGCTTGTATGCTACTGCTGTATAGATCTGTATTTGAAGAAGGCGGGCTTGTAATACTTCTTGCGCTTAGGCGCTTGGAAATACAGTCTCCTAGCGCTCTACCCTCTGTTTCTGTCGAAATCGTCGCTTTTGAGAGCTGAGCGTCGCAAGTCGAACTTGTAACCTGCCATCTAGGCTCATCCTCGCTCCCTAGGCCTTTGATGCTACTGTCGTAGAGATCTGAGTGTGTAGATTGCGGCCTTGCTGTTTTCTCCGTGGTTGGCAAAGAACCCACAGCCTCGCTGGTAGGTGTTACAACGCCACTTTGAGGAGACCCTGTCAGGAGGTCCTGGGTTATGTATGTTGCTGGTGTCACATTAAATTCACTTGCTGCTGCTGCTACGCCTAGATCTTCCGAATCTCTTGCAGTAGCTAATTCACAAGGTTTTGCTAGTTCTTGCGTTTCAGCCTCCAGCTCGGTGCTGGGAATAGTATTCTCCGCCGGCAGCTCAACAGCATCGACCAAACTTGAGGTGCGAAGATCTGCTTGATGTTGTTTCGGATTCTTTATGGGAAAGTAATTACGCACATCAAGTCTGTCTGCACTAGGCCGCGGTGGGAGCGGTGGAGATTGCGAAGGGAGTTCTTGAGGAGATGTGATTTGGGAGGCAAGGTCCGGAGGAGGTAAAGGTCGGGAAGGAAGTTCGGGAAGAGGCAGAGCTTGAGAGGGAAGTTCTGAAACACGAGGACGACGATGGAGAAGAATTAGTCAGTATTGTCACCCTATGTCGGCGCTCTCCGGTTCTCACATTTCCATAAACCCTCATATACGCTGGAGACCTCAGGAGTATCGAGTCGACGTCAAAGTTTACTGAAGGATCCATCGATAGTATGGATGCCGCATCTTGGAAGTTCCCATTCTCATATCGCAATGAAGCGGTTTCAGCCCGGACATTCTCAATTATAGTACGACTCTCCTCGAGTGCAAGTTTCTGCCTCTGCTCGGTGACCGTTCTGCTGCACAATTATTAGCCTTCATCATCTTCATGTTCAATCACCAGTATATACCATTGAAATATAGTCAATAGCAACTGCAATGCTCGCACCTGGCCTTCAAGGTTCGATATGTATTCCTTCAACGTATCCTCCAGCCATAAGTGTTTGATCTTCTGCTTCATGCCTGGAGTATAACCGGCCTCGCCCAGTTTGGAGTCAACGACAGTTATAAGAATGGCGCAACAGTTGAGGGAGACAGCCAGGTCATCATCGAGTTGTCTGGAGGGTCTACTTGATGTCTGATCTGTGGATCTCCACTCGGCGATGGCTTGAAGCGCAGCCCTAATGGTTGAGAGCTGCTCGAAGTTAGTTCTAGCTCGTCAAGACACGGCGGAACCACTTGCCTGGCTTGCAACCAGAGTCGTATTAAGTGCGACATTATTATACCTGTCCCTCACTTCATTGAGACGTTTAGCAACAGCAGTTACGCTGGCGATAACAGTGATCAGGCCACTAACAGTTCCAACGACTTCCATTCCTTCCCGGGCGAAGGAAGTCGGAAGGATGGACGATAGGAAGACGGGCGCGACATGACCGTCCAGCAGGAGGCTGAATGCGGAACCGCAGTGAGTGGCACGGTGGTTTGGAAGGATTCGAAGCTAATGCGATGTGATGGGCCTGTGATAGAAGGATATCTGGTCACGTGCTAGTCAGCTGGGTGGAGCTCCGAGCGGGTGGAGGCTGAGCTGGTGGAGGACCCAGACTGTTTCAGGTTCTCAGCCTTGTGGGCTGTGATGCAAATATCACACAGCAGAAGTAATTGTAAGCACGTCCTATCACGAACGGCTGACTAAGAGCTCCAGTGCTCAATCTTACAAGATGGGTGACTACAGACGGTAAAGAGCACAGCGATACTTTGAAATGCCCGTCGATGCTTGGTTCCAGGTGCCACTGAGAAATTTCAAGAGCTGGCTGCAACAGCATCATATCGTACTTCCTGCTACTTCAGTCGTACTAGATAGGGTCGTTCAGATATTGCGTGAGCAAATGTGTCGAGAGCCGCTTGATCGACTTAATCGCCTCCATCAGAGCTAGGGCACCTTTATCTTGTCTTCGAAATCTCCGGGGGGCCTGACTGACGTGATTGGTGTCTACTGCCTTGCTCCTAACTCGACAATGCTACCTCCACAGTCATTTTCTCTTCGTGGGACTTCGCTCCACATACATTCACATGGACTTAAAACATACCAGGTAGAAAAACGGCTATCGGCATAGATGTCCATTCAACATCACAACGCAGCAAGAATTTTGCACGATCGATCAACCGTCGATTCTCATGTTCTATATCTCGAACGAGACTGATATTTTCACCCTCTTCAAGCGAGGTATGAGATGTTTCGAGTTTTCCTAGAACTAAAAGGCGACAGTGACTATTCGCTCACTTGATAGTCCGTTCAAGGGCTTTTTGGGGTTTGAATCGATGTAGTGCGATAGAGATCGAATAGAGTAGATAAAGAAAAAGAACTGTGGAATCAAAGCTTCGACTCGAGCTGAAAAATAAAGAAAAAGGAGATCGGTAGAAAGGTTTGAGGCGAGAAGTGCAAGAAACAAATTTATCGTGAAGAAACAACTTGTGCCGAAGAAGTTATCAATGGAAAACCGAGATGGGTAAAAAAGATTTTATTGAATGGTAGTGATAGTCTTTCCTTATAAGAAATCGAACAGTCAATGAATAATACGCCGTATCATTCGTTAGAAGATTGCGGTTGTCTGGAGTTAGGACATGTCGATGTGTTTTATCAAGGTCAGATGAAAGAATATAGCAATTGGATGCATGATTGGAAAGGGTGATGGTAGAGTGTATGTGAGTGTTGGCATGCTAGCTGCTGTTGTTTTTCCGCTATAACACAAGCGTATCAATCGGTTGGGTAAAATGTTAATAACCTAGCATCAGCTCAGTTGAAGAGCTGGCTACGGTGAAAGATACTAAGCACCATCACACCAGCACCTCAGCACCTCAGCAACTCCTATCCTCCCCCTCACAACGCAAGCGCACTAACACTCAAAATCCCCTCCTCCCCCTCCAACCTCCTCACAACCACCGCCCCAACCTCCCGATCAACCCCCAAAATCATCAGCGCCTCATCGCCCTTTCCCCCGTCCCCCTTGGCCTCACTATCGACAGACGCCACGCTCATGAAATTGATGTTGATCCCTTCCTTGCCCAGCAGTGCACCCACCGCCCCGATCTTGCCGGGGCTGTCGTAGTTGTGGCAGATGAGCAGGTTGCCTTCTGGGACGAAGGAGGTGGCGAAGCGGGACAGGCGCGAGATGTGGATTTGGGTTTGCGCGGTGTAGCCGGATATTATGTGGTCTTCTTGGTCATGGCTAGGGTTGTTCAGGAAGGGGCGAGCGCGGAGGGTCACTAGTGATGAGTAGGTGGATGGGGTGGCATCCCGGGAGTGGAGCTCGTTGACTACGATGCCGCGGTCTTTGGCGATCAAGTCCGCGTTTACAATGTTGATGTTTTCCGCATGCGATGATATGGGCGAGGTAAGACCCTTGATGAGAGCTGCGAAGAGGGGCTTTGTGTTTGTCACTGTTGCGAGGGAACCCTCGTACACAAGGTCGAATGTGGTTCGAGCCGTGGCTTGAGGGTACCCCTGGCCGGGTTTGGAGTAGTGCTGGGTATATAAAGAACCCATCTTTTCGATGAGCCGAACAAATGGTTGTAGTTTGGCGTATTCGTCAGGTAGGATCAAAGGCGCGTTGACTGCTGATCGAGGGAGGTCTCCGCCTAAGATGGAAAGAACTTGGGAGCATACATCTGTGCTGACGTTGTTCTGGGCTTCGTGGGTTGATGCGCCTAGATGCGGTGTCGCAATCACCTTTGGATGGGCGATCAATTTAGCAGCGGAAGAGGACGCAGAGGGAGGTTCAGTAGTGAAGACATCAATGCCAGCGCCGGCAATGTGATTAGATTCAAGGGCTTCAAGAAGACTCTCTTCGTCAATCATGCCGCCACGGGCGACGTTGAAGATTCGAGAACCCTTCTTCATCATCTGAAGCTCGGCAGCTGAGATCATGCCTTTGGTGGAAGCGATCAATGGAGTGTGGATTGTCAGAAAATCAGACGCTACCAAGAGGTCTGATAATGAAGCAACGAGTTTTACGTTGTTTGTCGCAGCGACGGCTTGAGAGGCGTATGGATCCAGTGCTAGAACGTTCATCCCGAGTCCGATTGCCAGTCTGGCAACGGTAATACCAACTGATCGGTATCAGATATTGTGACATTTGTGGTATACGGCAAGGTATGCGTACCTCTTCCAAAGCCTATCACACCCAGTGTCTTTCCCTTGACTTCCACGCCCACGAGTCGGCTTCTTTCCCATTTTCCAGCCTTTAGATTTGCGCATGCGTCGGAAATGTTCCTAGCGACCGAAAGGATAAGGGCAATTGTATGTTCAGCGGCAGCCTGAGAAAGTCAGAGAGGATGGAGAGATGTGCAGGTGATAGGCGGAAGGCATGGTACTTCGATATTACCCGATGGCGAGTTGACGACAATTATACCGAGTCTCGTGGCGGCCTCAAGATCTAGGTACCTGGAACATCAGCAGATGAACAATGTTTCTCGGGTATGGAACTGCGGTACCAACTATGTCTCCGTAAGTCTTGTGCTCGATCCAATGCCTTTCTGAAGCCGTAATTCGCTCATACCGTTGTCAACACCAACGCCTGCCCTGGCTACCACTTTCAGATTCTTGCCTGCCGCCAGCAACGACGAGGTGACCTTGGTTTCCGAACGCACGATAAGGGCATCGTAGTCTGGAATTAGAGCAAGCACTTCATCGGGCGATAGCCCTAGTCGTTCGTCAACGTGAACAGTAGCTTGTAGAAGAGACAGTCCCTCGGGTGAGAGCTTTTCAGGCACCAGCACTTTCAAAGACGCCATGCTTGTTTATGTGAGCCGAGTCGGTGGACAGTAGGAGCAGAACAGAATTGAGAAGGCTGGATAAGAGAACGTTGTGAGGGCGGTGAGCGGAGTGAATACCACATCAGCCCATTATGACCCGCGGAGAATAGACTGTGGGGGCATGTGGGGTTTCGAGCGTGGGGAGGGTGGGGGGCAAGTCCCGCTAATGCAGGGCGCGACGTCAGGTGGTTGCTGTTGCGCCCGGGCGGAAATGCGCCCGAGGAAGGGAACGGGAGCTATCCCTCACCGTGCCCCTGAGTCAAAAACGCTATTCCACCCTCGAATATCGTACCAACATCTCTTTCGCTAACGAAGAATAATTTCAGCATCGAGAAGCGATTGATCTAGCTGACTCTTGATCATGACGACCTTTGCCTCTTAGTGCGGCCTACAGTAAGCCTTTCTTCGCCTTCTTTAGGTAACCCTTCTGGTCTCTCTAGCGGTCTAGTAGGTAATTATGAGATATAGAGTCCTTGCTTCCATACGCAAGTAGGGTGCCTTTGTACGAAATTTTGAGAAAGTGTTCAAACGTAACAATTTAGTCTCTACAGCTTCATTGTAGTATCAGTAAAAGAGATTATTAATTCTTGTTCACCATCACAACGATTGCTCAGATAGATATTCTTGACTCGATATAGGCGAAAGCTGAAGTTCTGACCATATCAAGATGATATTCTCATCGATCGCACTGAAAGATAACTTGATTAGCTATAGAGTCTTTCAATGATAATGACGTACAAATCCGGTTCTGTTTGATGAGAGAAAATATCAAAAGAACAACATACCAGCGGGTCAATTCCTTTTACTTACATTGTGTTGTTCTCAATCATCAACTCTTTCCTAGAATCCCAATTAAAAACAAAGAAATCTACGCCGCGTTCGACCTGAATACCTTGCGGGTTAAAGCTGGAATAAGTAGAGCGAATGTCTGAGTCGATTGTGCTAGTAATATTTGTTGAATTTTCGGAATGACCGGCAATTTTCTGCCTCTCAGAGTCGTTGATGTTTGAGTGCATCTGATAGAAGCGTTTGCTAGGATGGGCGGACCGAAAAGGTTTCAAAGGCTTGTCTTTGAACACGCGATCGAAAAGGGGTTTGATGGTGGAAACACAACCGCAGACGATTGTAATGTATTTCTCTATGCTATTGAGATCAAAGACTTAGAAGATTTTCGCAACGAGCGGGAGAAAATGATGAGAGAGAGAACGTACGATGACCACGCAAGGACAGGATATGTCTTCTCTGAGATGCGTTAGCTTTTTCACTGGTTAAGCTGCGGTTCACTGATAAGTGAAATCCACATGAGCCTCAAGATCATATATGGCCGAAGTTTTGATAGCAGAACATATTCCCGTGCTGAAGTCGATTAGCCTATAAGGTTCAACATTGCTCCGACTAGTCTTACAGGACACCCAATGCTAAAAGAACACACAGACTGATTTTAGTCTTGAAGCCCATATTCAACCCCTTGTGATCGTGATTGGAATCAGTGCAACCGCAAAATCCACAAATATTATGTACGCTGGAACTCTGGTCAATCGATACCCTTGGCAATGACAGTGGCCGAATGCGTAATACTCACCTGCGTAAAGTAAGGCAGTATTCCCGGCAATCTAGGGACTCCAGCACGTCGAACCGATGACGGTTTCCCACAATGCTCGTGTTGGAGTAAATTGTACCCAGGTTATTTTGGCAGACACAGCAGCGGTGACGAACATTATCGCCACGTTAACATAGATAAACCATTTCTGCCAATTGTTTTTGGGTCCCATAATTCGCAGTACGAGGAACGCAATGCTCGCCTTGCCAACTGTGGCAGCCAGTGCGCCGAAAGTCTGGTATAGGTAGTTGAATTGCCCGACCAATGCAGTTTCATCAGGTTTTAGGTAGAATGAATGTCGTGCGCCTCCATGTGCAACACAGAGAGTAGCAACTGTAACGAATTATCACCTGGAATACCTGGTAAACAGTTAGTAAGACCGAATCGAACATCAGATTCACCACCTATGCCGAGGCTAGAAACATAGTATAGTCATTCAATTCTAAATTTTTGTGCCTGAGACGTACGAAAAGTCTAGCGCATAACAAAGTAATGGCTCTCGGGAACTCAAAACATGGCGAGCAAAGCAGGTTCTCTGTTCTGGTCATCATCTGGTGGGGAGCACCGAGCACTGGTATTGAGAGCTCAAGAAACGCTGAAAAAGATGAGAGCTTATAGGTTAATTGTACTGGAATACGATAATATGGAAGTCAAGAATAAGAGCGATCTGTCGAGGTGTATGAATGATATTAAAGAAATTGGCGCGATGAACTCTGGATTTACTTCAGAAGAATGTGTTTCTTGACGTTTACACAAATGGAAGATAAGCTCAGCGGGGAAATGGTGGGGTCGGACGCTATAAATGGGATAGATGATAGCAAGATTGAATCATAGAGTCTAGAGGTTAGAGGATGAGTATGACGCTCACTGGGCGTTCAAGGTATGCTGTGCCTTTTTTTACACACATCCCAGAAGACTGGACATCGCCCTAGGCATTGATGTTAGGGTTGATCCCTTCTATCTACCACGTCGCAATATGAGCGAGATGAGTCTGATGTGAACTGTAGGTGTAAGAATAAGCGTACTAAGGAAACCCTGTAGACAAACTGGTAAGACTGCGACCATAACTGTTCGATATCCGAGAGCGCTTATATCTTTGATGTGTCGCATGAAGGAGTTGCAACGTTGTGGTCGTTACAACAAAATTTCGCCAAGGTTTCATGATAAGACTTTCAAGAACGTTGACCGTTCGAAGAGAGCAGCGGAGGCACGGAAGACGAAAGCTTGTGAGTCCCTAGCTCATGCCTCTACCGTACAGCTCCACCCCAAAGCAGCAGCGATGTCTACTGCATGCCATTCAGTTACCGAGCGAAGATTTGCTTGCCTTTCGCATTAACTTCTCCATTCTGAAGACAAGAGCTGAAGTATTCATCAGCATGGGCGAAATGGTGCAGCTTTAAGCTTGTAAATTTCCTTGATGCAAAGAAACGATTATTCATGTGATGATGGATCGCAAATATTGACGTTATCGGCTATATGATTCGAGTCGCCTGATCCTGCGTGCAGATTGCGATGATCTCAGGACATCCTCACAAATTTTGTTTTCCGAAATGGGCTCGGGGAAGCGGCTCATGTACGCCTTCCCTGGTCGCAGAGTATTGTATGCACAATTTCGCATCTGTGCTACTCTCGGGTTGCGCCGCGTTCAAAAGCTTCTATCCAATGGTTAAGATCGAGTAGAGTGTTGGCTTATACCACTCGGCCGTTTTCACCAAAACGTGAACACATCTTGGAACGGCTCTACTCAGGTATGAATAGCACATTTCAACATACTACGCAGAGTACCAACCGCCTTCTTTCGATAGGAACCCCATTTCAATCCCGAATCGTTCCTTGATTCCACGAAGAAACGGCAACTTTGACCGATCCAAGAAAAACCTGGCTGCAATGTAACAACACCCACACTGCTGGATCACTCTTCACCAAGCCTCGTCCGAACTGTGGAACTTCCTCCCTCACCTCATCAGCGCCTACCTTGACGGCTTCATTCAAGCCCAGCCATCATCTCTGACTCTCGGTATGTAGCGCCCTCCTTGGAGTAAATTGCCCTCCATTATATTGGCTGTCCAAGCCTGCGTTTCGTTAGTTCCACACAACGAAAGCTCGACCTAAACTGCGAGTCTATCGCAGTATTCTCCTCATTGGCCATCTTATTGGTATCTCTTACCAGTAACCGGCCTTCGATGAAGCAACCCATTCTCAACGCCTGTATGAAGGCCCTCATCAACAACAAGCTGCAAATGATCGACGCCATCCTTTTCCTGCCCATGTGACTCTCTCACAGCTGTTGGTCGAGCCCAACTCGTACCTTTACCGATGGCCACCGAAGTCGACCTTAAGGCGGCAGGCGGCCGAGAGTTGAATGCCAGGGCCACTAATCCCCCGAGTGAGCTTGCATAGGCGTAGGAGCAGCCTGTGAAGAGTAGCACGCACGAATGTATGATGATGATGAGAGCGTGGAGCATCAAGACCGCCGTTGCGATTTTGATGGTGACGGTGTCGAAGCTCCACGCATAGCCGTAACGTTTGACTGGAAAGGAAATCTTTGTCCACACATCATCGACATTCGCGGGTTCGGCGAACGACTGCAGCAATTGATCTTCATCCGTCCATGGCAGAGTTCTCAAATCGCGAGTGTAGCTACTGTATTGCCCCACAGTCCCGTTCAAAATTGCAGGGTCCATTCCTGGATTCACGAAAGCTCCACTTGAGCACCACCTGTTACGGCATACTGTGACTTCACGTTCATAGCTGTAGAGAGGATTGACACGATATTCGCTGCCAATGCGGGCCAGACCGTCGGCGATGGCTTTGGATAGTATGATACTCTCTACCGTGCCTGGATATTCAACAGTTTCGTCATAGGGAGAGACAATCTCTTGGTTGGCTTTCGTAATTCCGTCCTGCATGAATTGGGAAAGTACTGGTATGTTGGAGGTGTTACTCGCCCCATTAAGCGCTTCTGCCCATTCCTTGCGAATGATTATTGGGATTGGACCGCCGTATACTTTATGGAGCTTAGCTGCGGCGTTCTCGGCATTGTCCTCCCTTTCTGCAATATCCGTTAGTCATAGATCAGGAAAACAGTAGTCCTTCACGGTCTAATGTTGAGAGTCACAGAAGCCTGCAAGGTTTTCGACCTACCAGTGTATGCTGCCCACGTGAAATTTGATGAGACAACGCCCCTAATTCCACTTGAAAGCATCCACATTTTGTTGGCGTCCCAGGTAGCCCTGATGCCGCACATCGTGATATTGGCTTTGTTCCCGTCGCTCGCGGGCGTATATATGAAAGCAAGGGTCCCCGAAATACTTGCATTGGGGATGCCGTCTTCGAATGCAACCATCGTGTCATTAGACTTGGCCAAGATCGTTTCGTTCCAGATCTGCCGTACATCAAAGAATCCGGAGGGAGGGACGGCGCCATCAGACGCCAGGAGAGTGCTAAAACTGGTAGCTAACGCAGTCAAGCTTCGATCGTAAGTCGTTGCAGGTTGTTGGTCACAATATGTACTAACGATAGGCGTCATGACACTACTGTGCTGAGTCAAGCTTTCAACTGTAGATGGATTCTCCCCAACGTCATACGTGCCAAGAGCCAGCGACAAGTAATTGGCGAGGACATGGCTGGTGGTCCAGGTATGGGCAACACCGTAGACACCTACTTGTGTGAAGAGGTAACGGCTTGAGGGAGAGTCGATTGTGACGTTGTCACTCGGGGCTGTGAAGTTGAGAGTTGGCAAAATCTGGCTGTAGCCTGCGTATGGGCAGGACGCGTTGACGTCGAGGTTTGCGCTGAGGCAATATGGTCCAGGTAGGCTTGAAGCGTCAACCACGCTCGGAAAGAGCTGTTTCGCTATGTACATCTGGAACGTGGTCGCACGTCGGAACCCATAGTCGTCGGGACTCTTGTAAAAGGCGAACAGGTCCTGACGAGGCCACCAGTTGAGCCGGGGTATCAGGACGATGGCCGAAGCCGGGCCAGAAGCAAGGCCTACCAAGGTTGCAAGGAGGACGAGGGCAAGCCATATGGACTGCCATTGGATTATTTTGTGGCGCACCGACGTTCTGATCGAATAGAATAACCCCAGTGATATCGGTTGGCCCCCAAGAGCGACTTGATAGGCGGATATGAAAAGGCCGAAAGGAAGGCCGCAAGAAGAGGATAACCGCTGCCGGAGATAATGCAGGACGAGATCGGAGAGCGAGAGCACAATGCAGACCTCGTGGGCTTTGGCCGCGATCTGAAGAACGGCAAGGTTTTCGCTGATTGCCACCGGATTGTCGTTGCTGTCACGCCAATAACGCTGCCGCCAGCTGAATTGAAGAATCGCGAAAGATACAGCAACGGGGACAAGAAGCGCGCAGACTCGAAGCAGGGCGCGACGACGACTTTGACGAACGGCGACCTTTGCGAGTTCGGTCGAGGACTGCTGAGCAAGTTCGCGATCTAGCTCCTGGATATTTGTTGGCTCGGAATCATCCCAGTGGTCATGATCAGCTACAAACGCGGGGTCTATGATTTCGTATTGGGGGTCCAGTGCGGGCTTGTTAGCTGGCATGCCGTACGCGTCTCCAAGAGCTGAGAACAAAAACGAGGGTGAATAGGACTGGCAAATACAAGCGAGGAAGGATGACTGTAGAAAAGAAAACACGAGATGGCGTGGGAGTACCGGTAAATGCCAGAAACAGAAAGCTTGATCTCAGCCGCTCTCAGCCGCACAGCTGCGCGCACCACGTGACCTTAACGCTAGCGCTTCTCGCTTCTATTTTCAGCATCAGAAATGTACCTAGAAACGACTGCGGCGACTTAACGATGTCAACCGGAAACTATCAGAACGGCTTGGTGGCTGCCTATCTTAGAGGCTCTTGATAAACTCCGAAACAGCATGTTGCAATACAACATAGTGCTAATCTGCGTTTCATAATTTGATTACAAGCCAGAAGTCAACAAAGTAGCGCAATCGTATTGCAACGGTCAGAGTATGAATGAAGGCTTAGGAACAAAGCTACAAATACTAAGTGATAGTCGACGATGCTTTCAAACTACGGAGTCTCGGTACTCCGTTGTCTCCATCGCAACTAGCAACGGATATTCTCCTGCTGCGTGGCCCATCGGCTGACAACCCCAGATTTTTTCTGTCTTGTCCACCAGCCCAATGTCGAAGCCGAAAAAAAGAGTCGGAACAATCTTCTATATCTTCCCTGCTGACTTGCTTACATGATACAGTGTAGCTCAGATTTTGTGACTGATCTCGTTTAAGAGTCTAGTGTTTTTTTGCGAAGTACGACAAGATCTTTCACAAATGAGTAATCAAATAAGACTGAGAAGCCTGTCATCGAGCATGGTGGGATGAACGAAGCAAAAAGCTTGAGAGGCCTTTGCGGGCCGCTTTCTTGCCGCTGTCTGGACAGACAGCCCATCAGGCTGCACTATTCGCTCGTCTTGAACTGTACTATTACCATCATTACTACAGGTGCAGTAACAACGACGATTGACCTTCGTGCGATTCTATATTACCTGTCAAATTCGTCAATGAAGAGGCATCAATGGAATTGTATCTGACGAAACATATTGTCCAAGGCATATTTATCAGCTTCTCAACCTTTTAGCATGAGTCATGACATTTAGACGCCTGAGTACTGATGAAAATATATCGCTAACTGTTAAAACAATTATGCCGTATATTCGACGTGAATGCTGCCCCTTGAGTATGTTCTACTCTTGTAGAGGCGTTATCTGTGTTCTTGAAAAAGCCAATCACCTACAATGGAGCAAGTGCGTTGAGTCTTCAGCCTATAGCTTAACTTTCCTAGCATATCTAGCAGAACAACAGCACATAGCCACGGATGAATCTGCGACTGATACCACACATTCCCACGACTCAAACGGCTTTGCTTCCCTTCTGTCCCTCTAACAGGCGCACGAAACTTTGAATCTTCAGTACCCCACTATGGTTCTGCGCAACAGCTGCCTCATAAGCCTTTCTGTACATATGCAAGCCCTCGGAGAACAGTTGTCTTCTATCGCTCCACCCAACATCCCTTCTCAACTTCTCAGACGAGACCCACTGTGGGAAGCTAATGAGCATCTGCACCACATCAATGCCAACATTCTCCCCCGCTGATGTGTATTTTACCCCGCCAGCTATCTTGTACTCTTTGACCAGCGCAGTGGCAACCTCGCTCAGTGTCTCGTATCGATGCCCGGAAATGTTGTAGCACTGTCCCTTCACCGCGTTTCTGTCCTCATGTGCCGTCATCGCAACATAGGCTTCAGCGCAATCGTCGACATGGGTCCCGTGCAATATACTTCGAGGGTCGGCGGCGAGCTCAAGGACACCATTTTCAGCGGCTCTTGCAGCCATCTTCGATAACGGGCCATACTCGTATGCACGGGGTTCCCGCGCAAACGGGGTTTCCGCGCACGCTAACTAAAACTATTTATATTAGTGCCATTTTTAGCACGCTAAACCCGATACTATCTGTTGCTAACCTTTCTAGGTTAGAGTGCGCGGAAACCCAGTTTGCGCGGAATCCCCGTGCATACGAGTAGAAGCTGCCGCTGAGGCCGTAGACGGTTGTTGGGCGGAGAAGAACGGCGTCAAAAAGGTCGCTGTGGTCAAAGATTTTTGGGGCGTAGTCTTGGTATACGAGGACACGAGGGTAGAAAGGCATATAGATATATTTGACTGAACTATCTAGTAGGTAGAGCATACGGATGAAGGATGAAGGAAAGAAGTGGGCGAAGGGTAAATACCCATTCACTAGCGCCGGATCAATGCGGAGATTCCTAACCACAGGGGTAACAGTACTGTTCCCTGTTTCCAACACGTAGGTCGCTCGGTGAATGGCGAATGGTGGAGGATTGATGGAGGACTGCTCAGTATGCGGAGCGAGGGCTTCTGCCCCGTCGAGGTAGGTCGTGCCGTAATCTTTGCAGCCGGATGTGAAAAGAACAAGCGGGCGGATACCAGCCTTGTTACTTGCCAACGAGAGGGCGCGGATAAGCGTGATCGTGTCGTTGTAGTGAGGGATGTAATCGAGGATTTGTTCTGTCGTAGAGACTATCACGTCGAATGTTCGTTCCTGGGCTTGCAGACGCTGGATGAAGTCAGAGTCACCAGCTGGTCCGAGGACAGAAATGATCTCGTCCGCCGCCAAGGATGTTCTGGACTGAGCGTTACGAACGAGTCCGTAGGTGGTCCATCCTGCCCGCACGAAGGCTCTGGCGACGGCGTTACCAATGTATCCATTTGCTCCAGTCACTAAGACCGTCCGAGCTTTTGAGCTTGCCATTAGAGCTATACACTGTAGATTGGCTAAGCCTAGCTAAGTACTATTGACAAGTAAGGAGGACAGACGGGTACCAAGTGGAACAGTAGTAGTTGCAATCACTGTGGGTGTAGAAAGCTGAGTTGTTAATAAGATGAAGGGCGTATTTGTAGTAGCGGAATTGGTGACTCATGGATCGAGCAAGCGACTTCGGCAGCAGGAACTTCCAGTGCTCCGCCGTACCATATTGCCATCCTCCTCCTCCATTTGCGGGCGGGAGTGGAGATTAAGACAGCCAAGTACATGGAGGTAAATTCAGAATAAGAAGCGAGAAGCGAGAAGCAGTTCAACTCGGACTGTCACTCTCCGGTCCTTCCGGCGTTTAATAGAGTTGCCGCACAATAACCTTGGCACTTACTTGGCAACTTGTCATTCTAGACTTGTTTCGGACTAGAGAATCTCGGCTCGGTTGTCAGAGCTCCGCGACAGAGATGAGGTTAACTTGGCGTGCTTAGGTTCCGTACCTACATAGAGTAGTCGCCCAACCCATTTCTATCAACCTAAGCCAACTCATATACTTCCGTACTCAAGTTCATCATACTCTAAGTGAGAAATCAATAATGCAGAACTTTGTAAAATTTAATAGCTTGCAAAGATCTGACCATTTCACGTGTCATCGACAAGATGAAGGTCAGCGTTCTTCACCGAAACTGATCAGCAGATCTCGATAAGGCGGGCATGATCCGCGCAACTCGTGTGTTCTTTGACAACGCGATCAAGATGTATGTCACGACAGGTCAGACTGATATTGATGAAGAGATCGTTCAGCAGCGTCATGAAGACTATTACTACAAATGATGACGCGATCTGCACTGTCTGATGAGTTAAGAAAACGTCGATGTCAATATGTACATGATTCGCTCATCCTGTTGGAAATAGGGGAGATGGTAATCTCCGCCTTCATAGGGCTGATAGGGCTGGGGCCCGCTAGTAGAGTTTTTACCTGCTCGCTCGTACCTCTGTAGATATCCTTAGAATTGGCCCGCAAGTATCATGGTATCGCCATCGTATGGGAACACCGGTTCTATGGACGGAGCCTACCATTTCAGGTCGATCCAGAAATAGGTCTTGCTTTGGTGGGGTACGATGCCTACAAATACCTAAGCAATGATCAGGCTCTGGAAGATATCGTATTCTTTGCAACCAATTTCCATCCGCCAGGCCACGAAGGTGCATCACTCATAGGGAATAAGGTCCCATGGGTTTGGTATGGCGGCAGCTATGCTGGTACACGGGCTGCGAGAATCCGCCAGCGCAATCTAGACGTAGCTCAGCTGGATGCATCTGTATGTTACAATACTATTATAAAAACTATGCCGTCGAATTGCTCAGATGATACTCACGCTACGATTAAATATGCCGATCAGATTCTTACCAAAGGAACCGCGAAAGAAAATTCGCTCCTTAAAAGAGCAATCTTTCTTACAAACAACGCCATTCCAAGACAAAATGCCATCTTTCCAAATGTCAAGAAATCCGATGACTTGACGAACTGGGACGTTGCCAATGTCATCGCCTATCCCTACCAGGGGAGCCCATGGAGCTTCCAAACCTTCGGCTATCAGATAGCCCTGAGTGATTTTCTGCGATCGAGTGGAAGAGTGGAATCCTGCAAACTTCTCGTTTACTCTGCAATTTCCCAGCTTCGTCTTGATCAGCAACACGGACGATTCTCCCACCACCGTAGCTGGCATCACCGCAACCTACGGTTCCGAAAAGGCCTTTTACGCCCTCCTCTACTCTATCCTTCAAAAGGCCTACATCGACGACTCTGGCTTCACTCGGGGCTTCGTCCGCGACCCCGTTGATGCTGTCTCTTGGACCTAGCAGCTTTGCACCCAATTTTCCCAATAGCAAGTCGCTAACATCTCGAACACGCGCAATCTCATCTCCCTCTTCGATAACCTCGAAACTACCTCAAAATACTACTGTCGAGGACCGCACCCCTACGCTCCCTTCCAAGCTGACGTCGATGAAATTCTGAAGTTGGGCGACTGGCACATGAAGCCTTCAAATGTCATGTTTACGGACGGTGAACTCGACCCTGGCGCACCTTGACTGTGCATTCCATTATAAAAATCAACCAAAAAGCTCCAAATCGACCGAGCACGCAGGAGGTACCGCCGTGCAACGAGCCTCCACTCGGGGATGCTGTGTTTGGGAACGTATGGCCAGACGCGGTGCATGCCAGCGATATTTTCAAGGGGCTTTCTGACCCTGGAGTCGGGCTACCAGCTGATGAGGGTCCGGAGCTTTTTGGAAAGGCGCTAGATGTTTGGTTGAAGTGTTTCCGTCCAAAGAGCGATGACTAGAGTGAAAAGGGAAGTTGAGAGATATTGGCTGACTTTCTCGAATGCGATTGAGGCACGGAAGGCTGATGAGATCGGGTGAACTCACGTTCAAAGAAGAAAGATAACCACAACACCATTGTACCAGCGCTGTTAGGAATCGAACCTAATATAATATAACTCTCTAACGACTACGTTGTTGGCATCTCTGTATAAATCTAATCACTGGCTTGAGAGTATATCGAACCTTTTCAAGAGCCTGATCATGCCTCCACGGTATTTCTCATACTGCCTTAGCATAATGTAGCATGGCCACCTTGAGACGACTTTTACGTCCATTACCCAATCCTTTCTCTTCGTATAACTCTTGATATTTACGACGACTCCACATGAAGGGCTGTTCGTAGATGGGTAGAAAACCTACATGACTGTTGCAAAGAATACCGCGACCTTATGCGGAAAGCTCAGCCGTATAGGGCTGGGTCTCATCCGATACCGATTGACTGTAGGGCGCATATCCTACTACCTACATCATGGATCCGTTCTCACTTACTGTGGGAATCGCCAGTTTGATTACTCTAACGGCGCAAACTTTGCGACTGACGAAGAAGTATGTTGACGGAGTCATGCATGCGAAAGACTCGGCAGTTGCACTTACCAAAGAGCTCGAAGTTCTTGATACCAGTCTTAAACGTCTTGACGCCTTCCTGAAGGGCGACGGCGGAGACTGTTGTGTAGTCGACAGAGACTCGGTGCTAGCTTGCAGTACCGCCGCTGGTCAGGCAAAGCTTACGGCTTTGTGCGATAAGCTAACTGCTGTTGGGTCAAGTCGGAGAAGTCGATTGTTATGGCCGTTGAACAAGGAAGAACACCTTGAATCCATTCAAGAGTTGCGAGCTCTTTCGCAGTGGATACAATTTGCTTTGACTATCGATGGCTAGTATAGATCCTTGTCTCGCATGCTTATTTGAGGGATCATCCTAACCTTACAAGCACTCTGCTCTCGAAAACCTCTGAAAATGTTCTGGGAATTTTCAAGAAGCAACTAGAAGGCTTTCAATTGCTCCAAGACGTTGAGGCCCGCCCCAAATCAATTGAGAACTCAATCATCGGTAAACCATTTTCAGTATAGTCTCTCGTCTTACGCATATTACATCAACCAATTGTACTCTCTCATCCAACTCATTCCACATTGAAATTACATGAACCTTTCCAAGCGGAAATCTGAAGCAATCTGATATGTGTAATCAGAGCAAAATCGAATATATCGAAATGATCGGGAAGAGCGGGAACGCAATAATATTTTGGCCTGGATCTCGTCTTTTGACTATGAAAAAAAGCACCATAGCATCAAGACGCCACGTGTAGACGGAACTGGTGAATGGCTGTTGCAGAGACCTGAGTTCCAAAAATGGCGAGATGAAAGAAACGCAATCTATACCTTGTGATGTCACGGCTTGCAAGGGTCAGGAAAGTCGGTGCTTGCGTCAGTACCTCATACAGTTTCTTCTGGCTACGCTGATTGAAAACAGGTCCTTGGTCATAGATCGCCTGAGGGACGATGCAAGGGGTCAAGATGCTGCTGTAGCCTTCCAGTACTTTGACTATCGAGACCAGGAGAATCAGTCGCCTACTCATATCCTAGGAAGTATCCTCAGACAGGTTGCGGCAAAAAGATGTCCCGTCCCGAAACCGACTTCAGACTTACATCACAGATTCTCTGTACAAGGCAGACAGCCAGAACTCCAAGACCTTGAAAAGGCACTATTGGCAACTTGCGGGGATTTCAGTAAAGTATTCATCGTCATTGATGCTCTGGATGAATGCGACGAGAACAAACACCGAAGGACATTGATGAAATCGATAGCTTTCTTGCAACAGAGTCCGAGCGTCAGGCTTTTTGTAACAAGCCGCTCTCATCCGCAGGACATAAGGACTGCTTTTGAAGATGCTCCTCAAATTGAAGTCGAAGCAAATGCGTCGGATTTGCGATCATATCTTTCTCAGGAAATCGAGGATAGCAGAGCTGTGAAAGCCATGAACATCCCTTTCCGGATTGAAGTTGTAGAAAGAATAGTAAAGGCAGCTCAGAAGATGTGAGTTCCCTCATTTCTTGAGGAGATATTGTTTTGACCTCTGGTCAGGTTTTTATTAGCCGTACTACAGATCCAGAGAATTCTGGCCGAACCTACAGCTGGCGAAATGGAAGAAGCACTCCTTACCATGCCGACTACTCTACATGATGCGATCGAAGAGACACTAGTGAGAATAGATAGGCAGCCCACTAGCCGGCGAAGACTCGGTCTGAAGACTTTGATGTGGATATCTCACTCGACAAGGCCGTTGACCGTAGCAGAATTAAGCGATGCTCTTACCATCCGCTCTGGTCAAACTGATCTCAATCCGCGGTACCGCCCAGCAAAAGAGTCAATTATTGAATGCTGCTTGGGGTTGGTTACTGCTGGTGAAGAGAGTTCAACAATTCGCCTTGTGCATTTCTCGATCCAAGAATATTTCCGAGATCAGCCGGAAAAGGTATCCCTACCGGCTGAGGAAGAGATTGCGGAGATGTGCTTGACTTATCTGTTCTTCGACTCGTTTGCGTCAGGATGCTGTCAAGAGAGATACTCAGTCGAGAAACGAATACGAAAATATCCATTTCTGGGTTATGTAGCAAGAAACTGGGGCCATCATGTTCGGCAATCTAAAGCCGATAAAATAAAAGCTTTAGCTTTCAGACTGCTCCGCTCTCCATCTAGAAGGTCGTGCGCCGCCCAAATCATGAGATTCGTACAAGGCTATAAATGGATATATTGGGAGCCCGACGAGGCTAATAGCTGTAATGAGCTCCATCTCACCTCGTACTTTGGCCTGGACGATGCTGCACGTCAGATACTGGAATCAAGGGAGGGAGGGAGCTAGGGGGAGGGGCAGAGGACGAGGTAGAGGGGGGGGGTGACGAAGGTTCAGCTGTTGTAGAGCAGATTCTGGAGTTTCAGGAGCAAGCATCAGGTGGTGGAGGCTTTTATGGTCAATTTCAGGTGTAAATTAGCTTGGAAATAACAGTTGATCCAGAGGTACTTAATTCTTGGTGGAGCACTCATACAAATAAAGGTATTTCTAATCGACCGAGGTATCAGTAAATAATCCTAACTTGGATGGGTGTTTATGTAGTGAAATTGGGCGTGCATGTATGGAAACTGGATGTGCAAATATTGGTTCCCTAAAAGTAATTGCTTTTGCAACATGTAACACATAGTTGCCTCAGAACCTCAGACCTGTTTCCGTGGCTAAGCCCCTTCGGGTTAACCTCTTTCCCTAAGCCCCTTTGGGTTAGGGACCCTCTGAATGACTACTTGTAGTGGGCATTTCACTTCGTATCAGGGCATATCTTCGTCTTTTCCGAATTCATAAGATTGAGCATGAGCACCTCAATGAGCTGTGAATACTCGGACGAAGACTGACTCAACGAACAAGAGTGTGAACAACGCATTCATCTGCTATCAACTCTACGTCCGCACCTCGATATCCTGCATACCGTTCTCTGCACGCCACATTTCCACATGTTCAAGAAAGTTCTCAATGCCGTGACCCCAGAGACCAGAGCGCGCCACCATCATCTGCGCCTCGGGCGGCACGCGGTCAAGTCCACCCTCAAGATTGAAGTAGCCCGGTGTGCAACCGATCATGGCGGCCATGGGTGCCGCACGCATCAGCACCTGCATGCCCCAATTTTCCGCGGCGGCGATGCTCGTCGTCACAGCGAAGGGCTGCCCGCCGGCCTTGTGCTTCGCCTCTGCGAGGATGTACGCCGCGTGTTTCGCAAGGGCGTCTACGTTGAACAAGAAGTTCGGGCTGGTCGAGGCCTGCCACGGGCCGGAAAGAAAGAGATTGGGGAAGTTGTGATCGAGAACGCCGTGCAGGGTGGTCGGGCCACTCCGCGCCCACTCGTCGGTCATTGAGACGCCGTTGCGACCGACGATGGTCATGTTGCCCTTCTCCGCCGGGGTGCCACCGAACGGCGCGCGGAAGCCGGTAGCGAAGATGATGACATCGACAGGGTAGGACTGGTCGCCCACGACGATGGAGTCGTGGGTGAGGCGGTCAAGGCCTTTGCCGTCGGTATCGACGAGCGTCACGTTGTCGCGGTTAAACACGGAGAGGTATTCGTCGTGAAAGCAAGGGCGCTTGCACCACGTGGGGTACCACGCCTGCAACTTCTCCGCGACGCTTGAATCTTTAACAACCTGCTTCACGCGTGCACGGATGCGGTTCTGTCGCGGGAGGTCGATGGCGTGGAGCGTTTTCATGTATGCTGGGAGCTCCTCGATCGATTTGGGGCCAGCGGAGTTGCCAGCAATCGGTACCATCCCGATGGCGTGGGTCCACTGATCATCTATCAGGTTGATTGCGGGCTGCTTCCCAGTGGTAAAGTGTTGGTGAAAGTTTCTCAACCGCTCGCGCTGCCACCCCGCAGACGTCGCCACCTCCTTGCGGAACCAATCTGGGTCGGTCTCACGCTGATCACGACGATCGACCGCCGCTGGCGTGCGCTGAACAATGTACAGATGCTTCGACCAGCGCGCGAGGTGCGGGATGGCCTGAACAGCGGTTGCTCCCGTGCCGATAATGGCCACCCGCTTGTTCTGCAGCTTCGTGAGGGACGGGTCCGATTGCGATCCCCCCGTGAAGGCATAGTTCCAGCGTGACGAGTGGAAGATTTCACCCTGATAGTCCAGAATTCCCGGGAAGCCCGGCATCTTGGGCCAGTTGAGCAGACCGTTCACCGTCATTACGAATTGCGAGCAGATGTTCAGCGTCTGCGGCGGCTCCCCTTTGCGCTGTTGTAGAAGCTTCACTTGCCACTCCTTGGTCGTTTCATCCCACATCAGCTTTTGGGCCTTGGTCTGGAAGACGGCACTGCCGGCCACGTCCCACTTCTCGGCGACGAGGTTGGCGTAGTTGCGAATCTCTTCGCCGTAGGCATAGCGATGTCGTGGTATGTAACCCGTCTCTTCTAGTAGCGGCAGGTAGCTGTAGCTCTCGATGTCGCACATGAGTCCCGGGTACCGGTTCCAGTACCAAGTGCCGCCGAAGCCGCCCGCGGTGTCGATAATGCGAAGGTCTTCAGGGCGGATGCCCGCCTCGACCATGCGAACCGCATACAACAGCCCGCCCCAGCCGGCGCCGAGGATGAGCACCTGGCAACGGTTGTCAGGAAACATTGTCCGTGCGTCCTTGGCCGCAGCCGTGTCGACCCATGGATCATCTTGAAAGTGCTGAAACTTGTCGGATAGGGAGATGTCGACGAACTGGTCGTTGCCGTCATCCCGCAGTCGCTTTGCACGCTCCTCGCCGTAGTGCTTCTCGACCTGCAGGGCGTCGACTCCGTTAACGCCCTCGTCGTGATAGGCCTGGTCGGAGACCATCGTGCTGGTCGCTGCTGTGGCTGCCGCGAGACCGTTCGGTATGGACATAGCGAGATTAAAGCAGGTGAGATGGTCGGGTGCGGCGGTTAAGTCAGGAGAGAGCGGAGTGAGATTCTTGTGATAGAAGCCTTTTTGTCGAGACTGTTGTGACTCCGAATAGTAAAGGGCGTAAGAGTACTCGACGTTGGAATGGGGTCCACCCTTCTTCGACTGAAATTTACGTCTACGCCGAGCTTCCTGTCAATATGTGGTATGCCAGCGCAATGTCTAGAAGGAGTAAAAGATGCAAGTGCTGAAGAAGGTCTACGAGCCCCCAAAAAGATAATCGCTGCGAGCAAAGAGGCTTGGCTTTCGGTGAGGGTGCTGTACTGGAGGTTGCTGCTAAGATCTGAGCGCGGGGGGCGACCCACTCAAGAAACACGCCTCGTCGAGGGGTTTTGGATCGGTACTATTCTAGCGCAAAGCGCCCCCCGAGTTAGTTGCAAGGAACGGCGCGCATCCCGCATACACAGTACGATTGCGCTTGCTGTTAGTCACCCACTACAGTATTAAGTGTGCAATTTTGCAGAAACCTAAGGTACATGTATCTACTCGAATCAAGGGCTTATATTTGAGACTGCACTCGTCGTTTCACAAAAAGTTGCGCAATGAATCACAGCGCAGTCCCTGCCTCCAAACGGCGCAGTGCCTTTAGCTCGCAGGCAACACGGCGCGGACAAAGGATGAGGAGTAAGCACAATGCCAGCATAGAACGGGGGACACGGCCCATGCACAACGCAGGGGGCTCACGATCGCCACGTTCAGGCCTGAACCATAGCACGTAATCGTTTCCCGGCACAAGAGGGGTCGATCACGTTCCGATTCATGCTGGCGACAGCATCCAGCATGCATACGTGAGAGTTCGGCTCGTTAGGCTCAGCTGCTGTCCGGCTACCAAGCAGCACAGCAACGCCCACCCATGTGTTGCGAAAGAAACGCGCGCCAGCTATTGTATTGATGCTCCCCAACACGCTGCGAGCAGGTGCACGCTTCCAGTCTCGCACCATCAACATCAGGTGACTGGGCCAGCTGCGTCCGCTCTACCCTTGAAGAACCGAAGCTGACTCTGGCTGTCAGCCCTCAGCAAACAATCGTTTCGATGTCGTGAGCATACCGTAGCTCGTAGTATATGCGAGCTAGGGCTAGCGTAGAATTGGATTGAATATCAAATTCTCCGATAACCAATGAATTTGACATTACCCCTTTCATCTGAATGCATGATGTTGATCCATCAAACACACTCTAGCTTCCTGTAACCAACCTTCAAGAACCTCCAAGATAAGGTCAGTAGCACACCCTCAAATATCAACTAGCATCAGCTCGATAACTCGTAAACATGACGCAGTCGACGTACGGAATGCCAAGAGCGACCAATTTCTGTGAGGCCGTTCAAACCGCCTTAGTTCGCAGCGTTGCATAGCCCCCAAAGTAATATTGTCACCATCCACTACGAATACAAGGGTATGAAACTCCAATAAATCATTCCCATTCATCGTTCAGCACTTACGACGATCCTATGAGATTTTAGTTAGTCTAGCCCGTCGCGGTGCCGTCAACCCTTGTGAATACACTAACGCTCATTTCAAATCGTCCATCATTAGTGATCACAGCTCGTTGCTTGATTCAGCAAGCAAGCCACCAACAGCCCAATGCTCTGGCACTGGCCAATCGGTCCTCACCTCTCCCCTCCCACTTCATTGCATTATGAAGTTGTACGTTGGAACACTAGTCCCCTCCGACCCGGCCCGCCCCCGTTGCAGTGAGAAGTCGTAGTTGACATGAATCACTTGGTCGGTCGATCCTGGGAGCTGCCCGTTTCGTGCTATCTTATGCTCCTCGAGAGGAATGTGGTGAGGTCTAGACTTGAGCGAACGGAAGCTTAACTTCGTGCCCGTGAAGCGTGTGCAGGCGACGAAGACCGGTGGAACTGAGGGTAGGCTTGCGGCAATCAAGACGAAATCGTTCTCGATGCTGTTCCAAAGACCGATGTGGAGGGCGTTCGTATACAGCTCGGTCAGATTCGGGTTGCCGAGGAGCGTTGCGTTGTTGGAGACCTTGACCAGTGCGAACGCGAAGGAACTAGACACTATCAGTCGTCGCGCCGTCATGTCGCCAGAACACTTACGCTAAACCCAGGCTCATCAGGCCTATTGTGCTGAACTTCTTCCACATCGGCATTTGCAAATGCCAGATGACGAACCCCGGATATATGGCAAAAACGAGGTCCAGAAAAGCGGAGCTAGCTGCGGAACTCGTTAAACAGGCAGGACTGAAAAGTACGGCTGAACTTACAGCTAGCAACAAGGGAATAATCGACCTGCACATTGCGGGGCCAACAATGCGTCTCTGGATACTGGTACGGGTCCCACTGTCCAGCGACTGGGCTGCACTGGACGAAGCAGATCACAAAACCGACGATGCACACCACAAAGAGCCCAACGGCCATTGCCATGATCGTTGTGCGAACCCAAGGCCGCGGTCGAAAGATACGGATGAGAAGAATGGCCACACCAACTTTCGGCAGCGTGACGCTGAGAAAGGCCCATATGTCGGTGAACAGACTCCAGAAGGTTGCGGTCGGGACAGTTTGCGAGAGGTTATTCGGATCGACCAGGCGAGTTGCATTGAGCGCTAACTGAAAGGTGACTATCCGGACGACGTCTAGAGTCTGCTTTCTATCAGTAATCTGTAATATCTCGTGCTATGCAAGTTGAGCACGAACCCATGAGACAGAGATGACGAGGTCGTCCCAGCCGAAAGCAGCCTCAGTAAACCATACACGCGAAACGGTTCGCAAGCCAAAGATGATGGTTGCGATCGCGAAAATAGGCCAGGCCGCCGCCGAGGCTTGGTAGGTGAATTGAATCAGCTCTTCTTGCTGGCTCATGTTCGTGATGGTATATCATAAGCCAAGGGCAAAAGTTGGTTAGGTGAAGTTTAGATGAAAAGGAAATTAAATTTTGAAGTAAATTTTTGTGTAAGGACCGTGTGGACAGGTGAATACCTAAAGTGATATGTGTTGGGGGTTTAATTGGTGTATTCTTTGTGCGTGCCGTGTGTGACTTTATGGCTGAATCCCATTGCGAAGTTTTACTCCCCCTTGTCGAGTTGCTGCAAGCCTTCCTCCCTGCCCCCGCCTCTGCCCCCTACTAAACTGCTCGGGGGATGCGCGGGCAGCCCCACGGCAGCGTAAGGCTTTAAATACTTGATGGCGCTTTTTGAAGAATACTACCGTGACATTTTCAAAAGCATATCTTTTACTAATACAGCACAAGGCAAACGTCGAATTGCCTTGCATCAAGTTGCAGTTCATTGAGAATGAGAATAGTCGAGTCAGAATCGGGAAAAATTCTTGACATCGAGTCGAACTTTGTAATTAAAATTTAGCGAGATCACAAAAATTAAACGTGCAATTATGTTCATCACTCAAGAGAGCATCAGCTGTGCATATGCGCAGCATCGACTGAGCTTATAGAGACATTGATGAATGAAGAAAGCATTATCGCGAAAATTGTGTGAACGAGATGTCTGCGTGATTAAATAAATTAGAGATGAGAGATGAAGCACGCATATGTTGAGCATAAGCTAATAATGAACTCAGCCTTACTCGTATGCATGAGATTTCCGCGCACACTGGGTTTCCGCGCACTTTAACCTAGAAAGGTTAGCTACAGATAGTATCGGGTTTAGCTTACTTAAAAGGGCACTGAGATAATTAGTCATAGTTAGCGTGCGCGGAAACCCAGTGTGCGCGGAAAACCCGTGCATACGAGTATGCATCGCATATGCTTTGCTAAAATCTTTCTTAGGTAGGTTCTCTCTCAAGCAAGCGCCTCAAGAACATTGTCGCAGGTGTCAAGAACAAAGGTATGCATAGCATAAGCTTCGCATATGCACTGCTAACGCACTTCATATGCCTTGAACATTTGTTTCGCATATTCTATGCAAATAGTTGAGCTGAGGCCGGAAAGAAAAAACTTCCGGCCTCGGCTCGGCTATTCCAACTCCTCATCAACTGTAATCCCGCCTTGCCTCGTCTCTCGATCCTGCCACTGATGCGCGAGTCAGGCTATATGATCATCAATTCAAACTCGAAGATCGAGCTAAGCGATCGTGATAAGAGGATAGAAGACGCGTGGTGTATCTATCGCTGCATCAGGCATCAAGCCTTTGAGGTCTGATCCCACCTCTGAGCCGTCGATATTCTTCACAAATGATACTAAGTGAGAGAGAGGTTACATACATCTGCAACAGTATGTGTATGTGAATTAAGCTTCGACGTGGCATTGCTACTACTGTACAACACATTGGTCAGTTCATGCCGCAATTTTCTCCTCTACCTGCCCTTGACCTGCAGTAGCAGCATTAATTAATTGAAATCCTTTGAAATCCTTCAGCTGTGCCGTTCCCACCACGAACGTTCCTATGCACAGGCCAACCAGGTAGATTTGCAGAGCTCGTTATCATGCGCGATTAGCTATGTGGCTTCCGTCAGCGAACGGAAGCCAATGATTTACTTCGTCTGCGCCCCCGCCCCAATAACTTTTAGGGTTAGAAACGTCTATGCATGGATAGAAACAGCCAAACCCAAGGATCCGGGACCTGTTGCTACGCTACACGCCTTCTCTTTTAGGAATTACTTAATGCTACTCACAACCTCTTGAGCCGGTGGAGACCTGGACCGGCTTCGGAGAACTGAAAAGCCTTTCATGCGGCCCGTTCTAGTGTCTCCGCGAACCCATACATACCTGATACCTTACTGTGTGACAGATCTGCCTAACGCATGACAAGATTAGGCTACGATTTTGTATCTCGAATGACGTTCTTCCCTGTTCACATTCTCGTGATTCATGCCAACCGAAGATTAAAATCCCACAGCCTCACCGCTGTAGAAGCGTCTTTATGGATCTTGAGACACCGATCGGCAGATGCAGGAGGGTCCTAAGAGCCTACAATGCCGGTTCAACCTCGGAACAGAATAGACCTGAGCTGGAGTTACATATACCAAGTATGCCGTCCCATTGACGACTGACCCCAGTGCTCGAGAGCCTCAATCATGGTAACCTTCGGCAACGAACCGCGTCTTGAAACCCTGCTGGACGAGCGCGCGGGCGGACAAGCCGGCATCACCATCTACAAGGGAGGAGACTCACCGCCTGAATACTTGAGTTATCGCGAGCTTCGCAATAAGGCGTCACTCAAGGCCAGCTATCTCCAGCGTTACCATGGAGTCGTCCCGGGTCGAATCATCTTGGTTCACTTTCAGAGCCACTGCGAGAACATTGAATGGTTCTGGGCCAGCATCCTCGCTGGCTGCGTGCCAGCCATGTCTACGCCCCTCGTCAACAACCGCGAAGGTCGTGTATCCCATTTGACGCATCTTCACCGACTACTTCTTGATCCGATCGTCATCACATCGCAAGAGCTAATGAACAGTGATTTTGCCGATAATATTCTACCTCGCGTCGTAGCAGTTAAAACCAGCGAGATCTCTGGGCCCGAGAAGGGCCCCGGTACCTCCACTCTCAAAGACGACATGGGTTCCTGCGTCCAGGTCCACGAGGACTGTTTCACGAATGCAAATACGAGGGTCCATTCGAATAGTGAGGGTTCAAGCGCCAGGCACGACAAGACCGTGTTCAATAGCATCTCAAACGAGCACAGTGAGACCATCATGAGCTTAAATGATACTACAGATAGTTCAATCTTTGGCCAAAATAAACCAACTTCCGACGGCGCTGCTAGTGACTCTGCGTATGAAAGAAGTGCCAATAGCGATGGTAAAGAGCACGTCGACAATTATAGGACGGCTTTATCCGCTCGCCCTCTACGAGGTGTGCCTAGCAGCCTTCAACATAATACGACTGACAAAGGCATTCATCAAGACGTCGACACTTTAGTCGATGGCTCTGTTAATGGGGCTGCGAACGAACAACTCAAGGACTACGTCGACAGTATCTCGACGGACCAAATCGGCGGTAACAATGGTCGCATCAACGACGGCCACAGCTACGTCTATACCACTGACAGTTCAGACGCATGTACAAACGGCTTGACGGCAACGCAAATCACCTCCCTCGAAGGCGTTGCTGCGCTGATGCTCACTTCTGGAAGTACGGGCAATGCTAAAGCAGTCTGCTTGACCCACGAACAAATCTTGACCGCATGCAAAGGCAAGCTGTCGCACATGCCACTGCCGCAGGACGCCGTTGTGCTGAACTGGATCGGGCTCGACCACGTCGGTAGTCTGACGGAGCTCCATCTGACTGCGATGCTTGCGGGATGTGACCAGGTCCACGTACCGGCGGCCGATGTGATCACCGACCCACTCGTCTTCCTACGCCTGCTGTCGAAGCATCGCGTTGCCAGAACATTTGCGCCCAACTTCTTCTTACACAAGCTTCAGCAGCGGCTCGACACCGCCACGGCGCATGACACCAACGAAATCTATCTCCATCACCTGCTCTATCTCATCTCCGGCGGGGAACCAAACAACGTCAATACCTGCGTCCGGATCTCGGAACATCTTCGCAAGCTGGGTGCACCCACCATGAATACCATTACACCCGGCTTCGGCATGACGGAGACCTGCGCTGGGTCGATCTACAGCCGAAAATGTCCCAATGTCGATGTGCATGCCGAAACCGAGTTCGCAGCTCTTGGCACATGCGTGCCTGGCATCGCGATGCGCATCACGCCCACCGCAATGAACACCGACGAAGGTAGTCTCGAAGTCCGAGGTTCCATCGTCTTTCAACGGTATTTCAATAACGCAGAGGCCACACAGAAGGCGTTCACGCCCGACGGTTGGTTTCGGACGGGCGACGCGGCCACGATTGACGCGTATGGAACTCTGCGACTCGTCGGGAGATCGAAAGAGCTCATCATCGTCAATGGCGTCAAGTATCTTTCGCACGAGCTGGAGAGCGCCATTGAGCAGGCAAAAATCGCGGGCGTGGCACGTTTCTTCCTGGTGTGCTTCGCCTACCGTCCTGCGGGCGCCAACACAGAACAAATCTACGTCGTTTACCAGCGCGAGTACGAGGAGCGTGATAGCGAAGCGCGTATGAACGCGCTGCAGGCCATCGTCCGTACTGTGATCCTGTTTGCTGGCGCGCGGCCATGTATTCTGCCTTTGGCGCCGGGTCGTCTGGACCGGACCACCCTCGGGAAGCTGTCGCGTGCAAAGGTTCGGGCGTCGGTGCAACAGGGAAAGTACCAAGATGAAGTCGACATTGACACTCAGATGCTGCAAGCATATCGAGAGCAGCACGCGGTCGAACCACGCAACGCCTCAGAGCAAAGGTTGATGCAGGTCTTTCGCGACCTCGACCTCGGCTCACTTGAAATGGGCATCGACACCCTCATTCTCGACACGGGCGTCAGCTCGGTGGATCTCGTGCGGCTAAAACGAGGCGCCGAGAGTGCTTTCGGGATTACCGATATCCCAATCATCACCGTCATAACCAACACCACGATTCGCACGCTCGCCGCCGCCATCGAGCATCTCCAGGTGTCGCAATACGACGTTACCTATAACCCGGTCGTCACGCTCCAGCCGAACGGCTCCAGGACGCCGCTCTGGCTCGTGCATCCCGGCATCGGCGAGATGCTCGTCTTCCTCGGATTGGTTCAGTACTTTCCCGATCGTCCCATCTACGCCATGCGCGCCCGGGGCCTTAACCCCGGCGAGGAGGTCTATCCCAACCTGGAGGAGGTGATCACGTCGTACCACCACGCTATCAAGGCGAAGCAGCCGCACGGACCCTACGCCATTGCCGGCTACTCATACGGCAGCATGATCGCCTTCGAAATCGCCAAAATCCTCGAAGCAGACGCGGACCGGGTTCAATTCCTCGGCTCCTTCAACCTGCCGCCCCACATCAAGACCCGCATGCAGAGACTCGACTGGACGGCGGGAATGGTGCACATTGCGCACTTTTGCAGCATCATCACCGAGCTGCGCTCCGAGGAACTAGTCCACGAGCTGCGCCCGCTGCCGCACGACGAGCAGGTGGCTCGCCTCCTCGAGGTAAGCGACCCACAGCGGTGTACGGAGTTGGCGCTCACGCATGCCGGCCTTCACAACTGGACCGATGTGTCGTGGTCGCTACAGAAGATCGGCTGGGAGTATGATCCGTCCGGGGAAGTGGCGCACATGGACATCTTCTACTGCCAACCGCTCAAGGACGTCGCTCACACACGTACGGAGTATCGAAAGGATCACTTGAACCACTGGGTTCACTTCATTCGCGACGACGTCAAGTTTTGGGAAGTCGACGGGCAGCACTACACCATGATTGATTCGGACCATGTGCACAAGTTTCAGCAGACATTAAAAAAGGCGCTCGCCGCGCGGGGGCTATAGTATTATAGAATTAGAGTTGGGAAATTATAGAAAGTCGAAACGAGCGTAGGTTGCATCGATACATCTGCATGCTTTTAGTAAATATGTTGTTGTTATACGCATATTTGAGACTGTTTTTTTTAGCATTTTAGTTCTGTCGTATCATAGAAAATCTTTATTTCATCAAGATACATGTAGAATAGAATCTGAATGAAAAATTTACGTCGGCATTTCGGGAAGTCGGCTCGCAGAGTTGATGTTGCTAGAACAGCTTTCAGCAAGATTTTTGGCCCGGCCTCGAGCCAGTCAAAAGTCACATCAGCGACTTTGACTGAATTTTGCTTGGAAATATTTTGCCTAAGATAGCTATCAACTCAGCTATCTACTCGCTCACCTACTCGCCCACCTACTCGCTCACCTACTCAGCTACCTACTCGTTCGCCTACTCACTCTGTTATTCGCTTCATGACCTACCTCATGATCTACTTCATGGCCTACTTCATAGTATGCTTCATACATGCTTCATAGCACATGCTAGTAACTAGCTCAATAGAACGCAGCCTTTATGACTCGATATCGAACGCTCTATCAAACTCTCGACCAAACGCTCTACCAAACTCCCTACCAAATTCCCTACTGAATTTCCTACCGAATTCCCTTAATTCTATCAACCTCTTATTCTCGACACGCATCTCTGTGTCACCCCCCGTGGCCCGAGAAAGCTTCCCGCCGCTAGGCCGCGGGCGGCTAGCGGGGCCACCCCCCCCAGCCGATCGGCCACCCCCCCCAAACGCCGCCAAGGCGCTCTCTGACCGCGAACCTGCGGTGACGGCGATTGTGGAGCCGGCCGAGGCGAGTGCAACGGTTCAAAAATACCGGGGAAATATGAAGATTTGACCCAGGAAATGGAATGGGGGATATCGAGGGTCGTGGCTGCTCGGGCTTCCAGCTGCCATCACCTTCCCCCGCCCGGATTGATTCCTGCGCGCTGACTATCCCACATATCTTGAGAGACATAATTGTAGCCCTGAATCAGGCGAATTCAACGCTTTCAAAATAATGGAAAAATATCGAGGTTTGACCTAGTAAATGGGGTTGGGGAGGTTCACTGCGCCGGGTGACCGCCCACCTAGTAGTAACCCTTCCCCCGCCCGGATCAATCTATGCGCATTGACTACTCGACATACTTTGGGAGGCATAATTGTAGCCCTGAATTAGCTGAATTCAATGCTTCCGAAATAATTGAAAAATGTCAAGGTTTGACCTAGTAATCGGGATTGGGGAGATTCACTGCGCTGGGTTACCGCCCACCTAGTAGTAACCCTTCCCCCGCCCGGATCAATTCCTGTGCGCTAACTATCTCACATACTTTGAAAGGCATAATTGTAGCTCTGATTGAGCTGAATTCAATGCTTCAGAAATATCGGAAAAATATGCAGATTTGACCTAGTAATCGAGGTTGAAGAGATTTACTGCGCTGAGTGATCGCTCACCTAGAAGAATTCACCTAGCACTCGTCTAAACCTAGCAGTCGTCCAGCCCTATAGGGCTGATAATTCACATTTCATATTTTATTGCTATCAACGTGTAATTCTTCAACATATCAGCATAATAATGACAGCTCATCTCTCTATGTTCTTCATATCTTCTGAAGATATCGAACTTTCATAGAAAGAGTGCATAATGCTTGCTCACATTCATTAAAATAAGATTACATCGACAAATTTCATTAAGTATTTAATTACATAATTAAACTGTAAATTTGATGATTTATCATTTTGATTAATCTTTCTTCTTATAAGATCACTTTGACGTGATTAGTTGCAAATGCATGCTTAATAACTTAAATGATATTAATTATTAAAATGACATGAATCATCAAAATGACATGAATGATACTGCTGACAATGATTATTCTGATTCTATATGCTCAGTTCTATATGCTCAATTTTATATATTCAAGCGCATGCAAAAGCAAAGTATTAAATCAATGAATTTATTATTTAACTAGTTATTTAATCATCTATTTAAATGAATTGTTGACTATGTAAAGTATTCAATAGAAAATTATGAAGAAAGTCATGAAAAGTGCTCAATAGAAAAACATGAAGAATGCTTGATAGAAAAACATGAAGAATGCTTGATAGAAAAACATGAAGAGTGCTTGATAGAAAAACATGAAAGAAATCATGTGTTATGAGTTTGCATAAAGCGAATCATATGAGTGTATTTTAACTAAAAGTTCAAAGCTAAAGAAGAAGAAAGATGAAACACGTCATGAGTTTTACTCATGAAGACATGCTAGATCGCTAGCGTGTCAACATCAGCTCTATACTAGTTTATGATAGTTTAACATGATTTATGTTAAACTAACTTAAAGTGCATGCTTGCAACATTACTCTCTCTTTTCATTTAACAATGTTTTCATTACTGCAGTTTAATTAATTGTTACAAGCATGCTCAGTCTTCTACTGAAACGCATGTTCTTTAAGCGAGTCTAAACTTTATTGAGTCTAGCACTCACTCTTTCTTCTGTACATATAGTCTTCGCATCTAGATAGATCTCACTCTTTAGCTTTGAATTCTCATTTACCTGATTTACTCTTCGTTTATCTGTATTTCTATGACTTGCTCTAGACATGATTCTAACATTATTCAAAGCTTCATACATATCACATGACAGTGATTCACTTTCTAGTTGAGTCGATTTTTGCAACTTTACGATTGAAAGCAGAAGCTTTGCTACAGACATGTAGTAAATGTGAAAACAACAGTTGATCTCTTTATTGAGCTTGTCATTGAATTGAACAAGCTTTGTCACATGTTGCAGACAAGAAAATCTCGACTGAGCTCTTGACTGAGCTCATCATTGAACAAGCTCTGCAACGCGTCACAGACATGAATTGATTTCTTGATTGATCTCTTGACTGAACTCATCATTGAACAGAACAAGCTTTATTGAACGCGATAGACAGAAATCAAAACAAGTTCTATTGAATGTGATAGACAGAAACAGAGAGTGCTATTAAATGCAATAGATGCGATCAGAACAAGCTTTGCTTCAAGAACGTGTCTGATATTGATCTTGTCATTGAGATGATCAATGAACAGAACAAGCTCTGCGACGCATTGCAAACAGAAATCAGAAGTGAGTCTGCTACAATGATAGACAAGAATTGATCTTGTCGTTGAATCAGTCACTCAATAGCTAGTTTGCTTGAAAGACATGAATTGACAGTGAGTCTGCTTCAAAGACACGTTCAATATTGATCTCTTGATTGAGTCAGTCACTCAATAGCTAGTTTGCTTGAATGACATGTTCAATAGTGAGTCTGCTTCAATGACATGAACGAAACAAGCACTATCAAATGCAATAAGTCTGAATCAGAAGTGAGTCTGCTACAATGACAAGAAAATGATTAATCTCATCATTGAGCTCATCATTTGATAGTGAGTCTGCTTGAACGACATTCAAAATCGAATTCAGTCACGAATCTTTCTTTATTTGCATCTTCTACAATTTATCTTTATTCACAACATTGACAACAACAGCAAGATAATATGTACTGCAGACAGAATGAAACATGTATTATATGTCTTGAAAGAATTGAACATATACTACATGTCTGAAATCACGAAGATATGAGCTGAAACTTGTTCATCATTGAATATTTGAAGCTGAATAGAAAGAGTCTGCTTGAATGACAAGAATAGTGAGTTTGCTACAATGACAGACAAGAATTGATCTTGTCGTTGAGTCAGTCACTCGATAGCTAGTCTGCTTGAAAGGCACGAATCAACAGTGAGTCTGCTTTAAAAACACGTTTTATATTGATCTCTTGATCGAGTCAGTCACTCGATAACTAGTCTGCTTGAACGACATTCAAAGTGAGTCTGCTACAATGACATCAGAACTCGATTCAGCAATGAATCTTTTACTCATATCTTCTACGATTTATCTCTATTCATGACATTGATGACAACAGCAAAGATGATATGTACTGCAGACAGAGTAGCATATACTATATGTTTCAAGAAGATAGAACATATACTATATGTCTGAAAACAGAAAGATATGAGCTGAAACTTGTTCATCATTAAATATTTGAAGCTAAATAGAAAGAGTCTGCTTGAATGACAAGAATAGTGAGTCTGCTACAAGAGCAGATAACAATTGATCTTGTTATTGAGCTCATCACTTGAAGTGAGTTTGTTACAATGACAAAGTCAATAGTTGATCTTTTGACTGAGCTCGTCATTGAACAGAACAAGCTTTATCAAACGCGATAAACATAAACAAAACAAGCTTTACTACATGCATGTAGTAGACATGAATGAAACAAGCTTTACTACATGCATGTAGTAGACATGAACAGAACAAGCTTTGCTACATGCATGTAGTAGACATGAATCAATAGTGAGTCTGCTTCAATGACATCAGATATCAAGAAGAAATAGACTTGAAACGTCTGATGAAATGAGCTTAAAACGTTTTATGATATCAAGAAGAAATAGACTTGAAACGTCTGATGAAATGAGCTTAAAACACTTGATGAAATGAGCTTGAAATGCTCAAATAGAATGATAATGAAATGAACAAGAAAGAAAGAAGCTGATTGAAGCAATGAAATCATTGCTTGACTGAAGAAAGAGAAGATAATGTTACAAGCATGCTCAGTCTTCTACTGAAACGTGTATTCTTTGAGCAAGTCTAGACTTTATTGAGTCTAACACTCATTCTTTCTTCTGTACATATAGTTTTCACATCTAAATAGATTTTGCTCTTTAGCTTTGAATTCTTGTTTATCTGATTTACTCTTCATTTACCTGTATTTCTATGACTTGCTTTAAACATGATTTTAACATTAATCTTTCTTTTGATTTTTATCTTGATTTATTTAAATATCATTCATGAAAATTATTTATAATTTCTGACATTTCTTGAATTCATTTTCATTGACGTTGTATCAATGTAAATCAACGTCATATTCTTTTCAATTAACATGATATTATAATTATCATTTATAATGTTTGAAGTTCAATATGTTCTTCACTTTTCATTCATCTTCATCATTCATCACTATAAAATCAAATAATTCATTTCATTGTTCTTTCAAAGAATTCTTTGAATTCAGTTACAACAAATTTAAGATGAACTTCAAATGAATTTTCATTGTTAATGATAATTTTAGTCAATATGCATGTTCAATCTTGATTAAAATCTTGAAAAATTTTAGCATTTTATCATTTAGTTTCTTTGATGATCTTGCAATCATAATGTTTCTAGAATCTAGAAACATCATGTCATTTATCTTGTAAATTATTTTCTTTCAATGCTTATTAATTTGTTTCTTCATTGTGATTCTGACTCTTGCTAATGCTTGTTTGATCAACGTTAATGATCATTTCATATGTTTAAATATATTCTTTGCTTTATTTACTTCAATTCTTGCTTGAGTGATTTTATATTCAATTGAATTCAAATTGAAGCTCATGTGAAAGTGAAAGTTCTTATTCAGAAAGAACATTAACTATTCAATTGATGATGAAATAACATTGTTATTAATAAATTCAGTCATAAATAATCAGATAAATTAATCATCTTACATATATGAGCAGTAGTTTCATAGATATCATTTCACATTCTGATTAACTCTTTTTATTTAATTATTGATTTGCAAATGATAGTTGATAAATAGTAATTATAATTTAATTGTAATTGTAATTGTAATTCATACTGTTGCGATCATACACTTTGAATTAACCTAACATAAATCATGTCAGACTATCATAAACTAGTATAAAGCTGATGTTGACACGCTAGTGATCTAGCGTGTCTTCGTGAGTAAAACTCATGACGTGTTGCATTTTCTTTCTTCTTCAGCTTTGAACTTCTAGTTAAAGTACACTCATATGATTCGTTCTATGCAGATTCATAACATTAGTTCAAAGCTCATTAATCTTGCTATTGATGTGTAGATGATATAAAAACAAGCTACACAACTCAAATCAAAAGTTGAAATCAGAAATTTTGACAGCAGAATCAGAACTTGAGTTCAGAAAGCTTGATAGAAACCAGAAATTTCTAAAGAAGAATCTTGATTTGAAATCAGAAATTTCAATAGAATCAGAATCAAAGAATATGAACGCGTTACTCTTGACTAACTCTTTATTGAACTCGTCATCAGAAACCAGAAATTTCAGCAGTACTTGAACTCAGAAAGTTCGATAAAGTACTAGTCGTTGCTTGAACTCAGAAAGTTCAATAGAGTAACATCAGAATCTCAACCAGCAATTTTCTACTCATATCATGACTAGAAGCACAGAATCAGAATCAGTGAGCATTGCTCACTATGACTTTCAAAATGTTAGAAGAGAATCACTTCTATCACAGAATTGAACAGCATCAGAAGAAGAAGACACAAATGCGTTGTCAAATACAGAAGAAAAGAACATGAACGTGTTGCTTTTTGATCACGAAATGATCAAGATCAGCATTAGCACTGAACTGAATGCTTGAATAAGTGCTTATGAAGCAGACAACATCATTGTCTTTATCAAGTACATATGTCAACAGCACGACATTGAAATTGAGACTCACAATGACATGATTCAGATGTTAGAAGATGTCAACGAGATAAACATCACATTGAAAGCTACGCAGATGCGTCTGCAAAAAGAGATGAGAAACAAGAATGTGATTATACATCATTTAAAAACTGCATCAAGTCGACAAAGCACTTTGATTTCTGAAGATCATTTCTTGAAATCGATCAAGTTACTCAACTCATCTCTGTTCAAAGATTCAATGCAGAATGTAAACAATTAACTGTCTTAAATGCAAAACAAGCTGAAGATAAACAAGAATCATTTTTCTATCAAAGAACTGAAGATTGCATACATTGAAAGTCAAGTTGATGAAACTGCGATCAAACACATAGCAACTTGAATGAGAAACATGATCACAAACTCATTTCTAGAAGCAGAAGAGATACTATCAATCATAAATAAGATGTACAACGATCTCAATCATCATTACATGACTCAACAACAGTACTTGAAGCTGTATCAGAACAAGATCTTCTTTCATGAATTTTGAATGAAATTTCAGAGATTTAGTGCAGAACTAGAATACAATAACGAGACTTTACTAAATGATCTTCAGCATAAGATCAGCTCAGATCTTTAGCGAGCAACGCTCAATGAATGAATCACGAATTTGAACGAGTTTATTGACATTTGCATGCAAGTCGATGTTAGATTGACTGAATTAAACATTTGATCAATTGTCAAAGCTTCAGCGATCTCAGCTGCTCGCTCTGTCGCTAGCACTTCGTCTGCTCGACTTACGTCATCAGTCTCTGCGTGAAAGAAACTCAGAAGATCAAATCTCAACTCTATTCAGAAAGAGTTGTTTAAGAAAGAACTTTGCTTCAAATGCAAGAAGTCAAAACATAGAGCATATGACTGCTTCAAAATGACTCAAGTGCATGAGATTGCTGCGAATTTGAAAAACGATCTGCTTTCATCAAAGTAGTGACTGAGAACGATATACTCATATTCTGTTTCATCAGCATGTCTGATGATTCATTTGATTTCAAGTCATTCACTGTTGATGTCATCTTGAATAATCTAGAAAAGATATTCAGATTTCTCATTCTGATAAATACTGAAGTCACTGACATGATTTTCATTGATGAATCTTTGATGTCAGAATTATGTGAACGCTTTGATATTCAGTCAATATTGCTGTCAAAATTAAAATTGATTTGATCGTATGATGAAATTTCTGATCGAAAGTCAATTACACACACTCTGTATACATTGATCATGATACAAGAACACAAGAATGAAATGATGTTTCTATTGATAACTTGTCTAGATTAGCACAAGATAATCATTGAAAATCTCTGATTGAAAAGAAATCAAATGTTGATAAATTCTGCAAACAATCAATTAATATCATCATTGAAGATTCAAACATCGAAATCTGTTGTTTTGAAAGCAAGCAGTCAATCAGCATTTCACAAATCTGAATCAAACAAGATCTGCAAAATGAAATGAAAAAACTTGAACTCAATTGTTACATCAACGATCATCTTGAAGAGATTCATGAATCAGAAATCAGTGAATAGATTCATTGAACTCACTCGATTCATTGAATCTGCTCTCATAGCAAAGCAAAGCACTCAAGTTGATCTCGATCAACTTTGTCTTTTTCAGTCAACTGAGACAAAGAAACTCGTCAATATTGTCATGATCAAAGTCGCTGTGTATTGAACTCTAGTCAAGAATAAGAAGATCAAGATCTTCTTTTTGATTATTAGTGAAATCAATCAAGCGCTTAGCTCAGTTGAAGATTTCGCGAAACTGAATGAAATGATTTCTGTCATGTCATTAAATGAACTGAAGAAGAAGCTTTTGATAGTTTATCATGACTTTCTGAATGTTTTTGATAGAGAAAAGACAACGCAGTTGCTCTTGCATCAATCATATGATCATAAGATTGAATTAGAAGAAGAAAGTCAACTCTCTAAAAGTCAATTGTATTTCATGTTGAGTTACAAGTTGCAGAAGATCAAAGAGTATCTGAAAGAGAATTTGAAGAAGAAGTTTATCACACTCAGTAAAGCTTCTTTTGCTTCGTCAATACTGTTTGTTGAAAAGAAAGATGATAGTCTTCGCTTTTGCATGAACTATCAAAAACTGAATGCTCTGATCAAAAGAAATCGTTATTCAATACTCTTGATAGACGAAGTACTAGCTCGAATTCAAGACAGTAAGTATCTGACTCAACTTAACATTATCATTACGTTCAATAAACTGCACATGAGTTCAGAAAGCGAAGATTTAACTACTTTTGTTACTTTCTTCAACGTCTACAAGTATAGAGTAATGCTCTTCAAATTGATCAATGAATCTGCTTTCTTTCAGCATTATATCAACGATGTGTTGTTCAACTGTCTGCATAAATTCTGTCAAACATACTTGAATGATATTCTCATTTACAGTAAGACATTGAAAGAACATAAAACTCATGTGAAGAAAGTGCTAGAAAAGCTTCGTGAAGTCGATCTACAGATAAACATTGACAAGTGCGAATTCAAGATTCAGAAAATCTCATTTCTTGAACTATTGATATTCATCAATGATCTGCAAATGAATTCTTGAAAAGTAAATGTGATTCAAGATTGAAAAGTGTCTCAATCATTGACTCACATGCAGATCTTCATTGACTTCTGCAATTTTTATCAATGATTCATAAAGAACTTTTCAAAGATTGCTCAATTCATGATAAAGCTGACTTGAAAAAATCATTTCTTTGAATGAACAGAGATTTGTCAGACAATCTTTGAAGAATTGAAGCAACAAGTGATGACAGCTTTCGTTCTGAAGCATTTCAACTTGATCAGAGAAGCTATTCTGAAAACTGACTTCTTGAACTATGTCAACGACGAAGTATTGTCTCAATATGATGATGAAGACATTCTACATTCAATGATCTTCTATAGCAAGAACATGATTTTCGCAGAATGCAACTACGAGATCTATGACAAGAAACTGCTGATCATCATTTGCTGTTTGAAGCATTGATGCTTCAAATTGAAATGTATGAATATTTCAATCAAGATTTTCATCGATCATCTGAATTTGAAGTACTTCATGATCATCAAAGAACTGATCAGACAACAAGCTAAATGAGCTGAGAAGTTATTTGAATATAACTTCAAGATCATATATCAGTTGAAAAAACAGAATCTGAAAGTCGATGCGTTGATCAGAATGTCAGATGTCAAGTCAGTTGAAGCAAATGATGATTGTAAGCTATATCAGCATCAGATGCTATTATCAGAAGACAGATTTGAACTTCAGTCAATAAAAGATGATCAGAAAGCTGATCAAGATTTGACTCAAATCTTGCTTAGACTTGACTCAAAATCTGACTCAGATTTAAAACTTGAATTGAAAGTTAATCAAAATTCGATCGAAGAGATGATTTCTATTCAGAATCAGATTATAGTTGAAAATCAAATGAATCAACTGTGCTTTGATATTCAAATAGTCATGAAACAGAACAGAAAGACTTGTCAAGATATTGATCTAGACAATTGCAAAGTACTTGATGAAGTACTCTGAAAAGATGATAGACTATGAGTTTTTCAGTCAATGATCATTCTATTGATAAGAGAAGCACATGATCTTTTGATCAATGATCACTCTGACATGAATTGAACGTTGAACTTGCTGAAATGATCATATTGCTGATCAAAGATGAGAATGACGATCAAGCACTACATTCAAAACTGTTATGTTTATCATAGGTTAAAAGCATCGAGAGATCGAATCAATGAACTGCTGAAGTCATTGCTCATACTTGAGCAGCAATGACAGAACATATCATTAAACTTCATTATTAATCTATCAGAAAGTGATGAAAGCAACGCAATTCTGACAGTTATAGATCGATTGTCTAAGAAATGACATTATATATCATGTTGATCAGATGACAAAGAAATCTTTGCAGAACAAACAATCAAGCTACTGTTGATATGAATCTTCAGAACTCATGAACTATTAAGATCAATAATGTTCAATCGTGATTCACAATTCATATTGATTGTCTGAAAGTCTTTATGTCTAAGACTAAACATCAAGGTGAAACTATTCATCAATTACCATTCTCAAATCGATGATCAGACAGAAAGAGTGAATCAGAATGTAGAATGATATCTACGAAGCTATTGCTCATATATGCAAGATGATTGATTCATCTGATTATTCATGATTGAATTCATCAATAACAATGCTATTTCATCATCAATTGAACAGTCAACGTTCTTTCTGAATAAGAGCTTTCACTCTCATATGAGCTTTGATTTGAACTCAATCGAATATGAGATCACTCAAGCTAGAATCGAAGCAGACAAAGCAGAGAATATATTTGAACACATGAAATGATCTCTAGCATTGATCAAGCAAGTCTTGACAAGAGTCAAAGTCACAATGAAGAAACAGATTGATAAGCATTGAAAGAAAATGATCTACAAGATAGATGACATGATGTTTCTGAATTCTAGAAACATAATGATCTCACGATCATCAAAGAAGCTAGATGATAAAATGCTAAAACTCTTCAAGATTCTGATCGAGATCGAACATGCTTATTGACTGAAACTATCATTGACTATGAAGATACATTCAGAGTTTGCATCAAATCTGCTGTGACTAAATTCAAAGAACTCGCTGAATGAACAACGAAATGAATCGTCTGATTCTATAGTGATTGACGACGAAGATGAATGAAAGATGAAGAACATACTGAACTTCAGACATTATGAACAAGATAAATGACTATAATATCATGTCAATTAAAAAGAATACAACGTCAATCTACATTGATACAACGCTGATGAAAGTAAATTCAAAGAATGCTTGAAGATTGTAAATGACTTTCATGAACGATATTCAAACAAGTTAAGATAGAAATCAACTTAAGAAAGATTGATTGAACTGCAACAATGAGAACATTGCTAAATGAAGAGAAAAAGTAATGTTGCAATTGTGCACTTCGAGTTAGTCTAACATAAATCATGTCAAACTATCATAGACTAGTATAGAGCTGATGTTGACATGCTAGCGATCTAGCGTGTCTTCGTGAGTAAAATTCACGACGTGTTGCATCTTCTTTCTTCTTCAGCTTTGAACTTCTAGTTAGAGTACATTCATATGATTTGCTCTATGCAGACTCATAACAAGTTTGATTCAGCATTGTTAACAATCAATGATGTTTCAAGTTGATATGTTCATTTGAATGAAGATTATTCATATCAAGAAGCATCAAACTTAATATCAGTCATTACAGTCATACATGAATGTCAAGAGATTGATGAATTACAGTTAATCATAAAAGCAGATATTGATGTTTATGATTTGAATCAAGAGAGTGCATGATTGAGTTAATCTCAAGTACAAATTCAATAAGATGTTTAAAGACATGTGAAAGTGATTATTCAAAGTCATAAAAGAAAAAGTTAGAAAGAAGAATGAGCAGAATTTCAATAAGAAGAAAGAAGCAAAATCAATGAAGAAAAGTAATAATAACAGTCAAGATCTTAATGAAGATAATAAATCAGAATTAATAATAATTTAAAAGACATGTTTGAATTTTTATTTAACATTATTAGATGATTGCATCACATGCAAGAAGTACAACAGCTCATTGATGTGTACATTAATGATTTTGAGAATTCAAGAAAATGAATGAATGAATGCAAGTAATTATTCTTTCATATTGTTCATTATGATCAAGATCAGTCAATTCATGATGATTCAACAAGAATTAAAGATGAGTTGACAGAATTTTGATAAAAGCAGACTGTAAGATGACAAAATCTCTTTACGTGAAACTGTGTAGTAGAAAATAATAAGATAGTACTTTATTGATGATAAAACTAATTGTTAAGAAACAAAAGCAAGAACTTGCAGAGTTTTCATCTTCTGTTAAGTCACTATCTTTATTCACTCATTAACTTCTTTGATTTAATCTCATAAGCTAGTCTTGCAAACATGCATCATTCATAGTCAATGAAATGCATTTTCACAACTGCATTTCTTTTAAAAGACTTGATTTCTGAGTCTTCATAGCATTGTATTGTTTTCTTGTAACTGATAGTGTAATCATGACTTCTTCAGCACTTTAACATTTATGTAAAAGTATTATGAGTTGATTCTGTCAATAAACATAAACAGAGTTAGTGCAAGATTGTTGATATCAATTTTTCAGCTTTGCTTTCTTTCTTTCTTTCTTTTCTTCTTGTCTCATTTTAACATATTCTTTCATGAGTACTGTTCTTTCAAACTGACGAAGCATGAAATCTGCTATGCATATCTTGCATAGCTTGCAACTCATGATATGAGCTTCTTTCGTTGCAGCGTTGTTGTGATGCAAGTCAACTCATGAACTAACATGAATGATATAACAGTATCAACATCATCATCATCATCATCACTATCATGATAAGTAGCAGCATTTGCGCTAACTGAAATCATGTTAACATGCTTGTGAAGTCTGCTCATTTTCTTGAGATGTACATCTCTTTTCATGTCATCATTATTGCAACGTCTGTCATGTTTACTTCTTCTGCTCTTCTTGCATCTTTTGCATTGAAAACTGAGTTCATGATTCTTGATATGCATATTTATCTCTGCATGTTTTGATAATTGCTAATGCATGATAAATCATAATGATCAAATGATCTGATGCTATTGCTGCGTTCATTATCTGAGCGCAGCAATGACTCACACATGTCATGTTTTCATCGAGCGTGCTTGCAAATGCAAGTACTGCTTCGTAAGAAAGCATGATTGCATGATGAACTCAGTTTCACGTCATCTTCAGCTGTCGATGCATCATGCTGCATAAGCAATGAATTATTATCTCAAGATTTACATCAAGACTTGTCTCATTCTTCATCTTCAACAATGAGAAAGTGAGTAACTTTTCTTTCAATCATGTGAGATTGTATTTAACAGTTGAATAGAAATTCTCACTTCTTTCGTTCTCATCACTTCTTATCATTATCACATTGCTTCATCTTCATCTTGTAAGTATTGACTGAAGCAAACAATGTGTGACGAGATTCACTGATGAATAAATAGCTTTCTTCTTCACTTCAACGTTCTCGCTCGTGATCATTGATTGCTTCTTTTCTTCGTTCTTTTGCAATGTTTATCATCTTTTTTTTTAAAAAACATATATTACGTAAGATTTTATAATTGTAGTTTAATATCAACTTCTTAAACTTGCGTCTTTGCGCTTTTGATACTCTTTCAATCATGATTCTTACATGATTTATTTCTCTTTTTTTTCTTTGACTTCTTTGCAGTCAACTGATGTACTTGTCTTTCTGTCTTGTAATTCTCAAGAATCTTCTTTGCATTGCTAAGATTTTTCATTGATTTTCAGAAGTTTTCGTAGAAAGACGAATTAACTCATTGAACTAAATATTCAATCTTTTCTTTATTGATTCACTGATCAAGTATTTTCTTTATCTTTCATTTCTCTTTCTTTTCTATGAGAATGATCTGCAACTTTGAATTCTCGTCATGCAAGTGTCAGAGTTTCAATAAAGAAACATGAAAAATTAAGTAAATTGCATTATATTTCTCAGATAGTTCAAACTTATACGCTTGCATGTTGATCTTCTTTAATATTTTGAATGATTTTAATTGTTTGTAATCAATCTTCTTCTTTGAACAAAGTGTATGAATGTTTATACTTTGCAAAAGCACTTTGTCTTTCATTTGAAAGTTCACAACTTTATGATGAGCATTATAATACTTTGCTTGCTGCTTTGCTACTCACTTTCATAGTTTCATTAAATGTTTTCTGATACTTTGTAGTCATTCTGCTTACTTCATAGTCAAGAATGTCTTTCTTTTTAAAGCTTTGTTCTCAAATGTCTTTGCAAAGCTTGCAGTGTATCTTTTTAGAAACTTATGTGAAGTTTTTTTAATACTAGCGTGTATGCTGTTGTTATATGCAAACATCATCATTGATAAAAGTTCTGATCAGTTATTTATCTTATAATTGAAATACATTTGCAAATAATGCTTAAGCATCTGATTCTGTCTTTCTGTTTGATCATCAATTTGCAAATGAAACATAATGCTTAGTTTTCACTTCGCTTTGAAATGTCAACATAGAATGATTCAAAAATAATTGATAAACAGTGAGTCTTGATTCAATATAATGCTTTGCATCATTTTATGCTGAAATACAAATTCTCATCATAGCAGATTTGCAAGTTTCTTGACATTTAAATCTTTGATTATCGAAATATAAATTGCATGCTTGATCAACTTATTTATTATTATTAATATAGCATCATCTGTTTTTTCAATGTACATATTCTTTGCAAAGAGCATATCTGTTATGAAATTCATGATCATCATGTGAAATGAATTCACACTTTCTGAAAATATAAACATCAGCTTCTCATAAAGTTTATGATGATGCATTTGCACTCACTGACAGTCTGAACAAATGTAAACATATTTCGTCATCTTTTTGAGCATTTTCAATCAGTAATATTTTCTTCTTATTGCAGTCTTAATACAAACGCATGTGAAATAATCTGCTTCGAGATCATCATGATTTATATGCAGAATCTCATCTCTTGTAACAGAGTCATTGAATACATAGACTGCAAGATCACGACGTAGCAGTTCATTATTTCTCATACTTCATTTCAAAAGCTCATTCTTTCTAGATGCAAATCATTGATGTCACTTCTCATTTGCAATAAAAACATCTCTTGTTGTAACTTCAGCAATTATGCAGTCATTGATTCACTCATCTTTAAATGAAATCTCTTCAACTTCATAATTTAATGAATCAGAAGTTAAAATGACGCAATGTTTAAAATTTTACAAGATTTAGCAAGTACTTTTTCATTCAAACATATGACTCAAGTATCTGCAATAACTATGTCATTCAGTTGCATCATCAATGCTGCAAGTTTAATCATTGTTAAAACTTCTTCATTCTTTAACAGCTTAGATTGACATTTTTGATTGCGAAGTTTGTTTTGCAGAGTAAATAGAAAATAATCATTATTCTTCTTGCTATCATTTAATTTCATGATGTTGAGTTTTCTTAATGATGCATTCGCAGAATTTAATTTATCTCTGCGATATTTTATATGAAAGTCAAACGCAGCTAATTTCTTAGCTCAATGCATCTGTCATACGTTGAGCTTTTTCATCATCATAAAGTAACGAAGATTATTATGATTTGTTATCACACATATGAGTCACTTGCTACTCTGAAGATAGTGTTGTCAGTTTTTAAAATCGAGAACTATAGTATACAGCTCTTTGTCATGCATATTTCATTGTACTTCAGCTTCTTTGAACTTGTAATTATAGTATGCAATGAAATGTCATTGATCAGTCTTGTAACTCTTGTTTTTCTGACTAAGCACGTTTTCGACTTCGTGATTTAATGCATTGATCTTCATGTGAAGATTTGCATCTCAATCATAGTGTTTCAAAATGAAAGCATTGACAAAGATTGTTTTCAATCTTTCAAAAACTTTTCTTGCTTTCAATGTCATTGTAAAAAGTGAACACATTGCTCTTTTCTTTGCACTCTTGATCAGATTTGTTAAGAGCGTAATGATTTAAGAGAATTTTCTTATAAATTGTTAATAAAATCTTGCAAATTTCAAGAATATGAAAATGTTTTTTACAAACTTGAGCTCAAATCAACTAGTGATTGTGTTGATACAAGACTGTTTCATTTGAATATCTTTTCACTTTATCATAAATTTCAGAAAGATAACTTCATCATGATTGAAAGTGCATTTTGACAGCTTGACATACAGTCAATATTTCAGTAATGCGCGAAGAACTCTGCACACATGCTCTCAATGCTGCTCTTTCGTCTCAGAATATACTAAGATGTCATTCAGATATATCACGCAGCAAATATTCATGAATAACTTAAGCGTGTGAGACTGGCAATGAGATTCATCTGTACGTGATGTTGACTACGAATCTTTTGATTCTATTCTGTGTTTGAATAGAAGTCAAAAGAGTCAAGAGATCTCAATTCGACGCAGTTTAAACGATGTTAGAACGTTGCGTGATCAGAAAAGTCGTTGTGCAGAGTTTTCACTCACACGACAACATTCTTTCTAACAGTCACAATCGATCTACGAAGAAAATTAATGACATGTCGATGTCAGTAAGAGATGAGAAGATACTACTAGTGAAAAAGACAACTCAGATGAAGAGTCTGTGAGTTGTGATTACAAGTGATCAAAGAATTTGCAACTCGTCGACTGCGTTGATATTGAAACGTCTTCATCACATCAACAGTGTTGTCAAGTAATTGATGAAAAGATATCAGGTAGAATAGTCATTTCAAGTATTAAGAGACGTGATTACAGTGTTTAAAGAAGTAGTGACTTGTCGATTACGCTGATATACTGAAAGAGCTTGAGCTCATCTTCTTTACTTGACGTCAAGTCATTCATCTATTCACGTGGAAAATCGAGAGCTCAAGAGAATGATCAGAACGCATTCTCTTTCATTGATCAGAGTCAAACATCGAATGATTGCAATTGCACATCTATACTAACAATTCATTCAACGTCTACGTGACACAAGTCAAATCAAGAGAAGAAAAGAATTACTCAGTACAATCACACTCTATCTTCTCATCGTGTGCATCTCTCTTTCATCACATATTTCTCTGCTCAATGAATGACAATCATTGAGTAAGAGAACACAGCTTTATGTACGTTACAATCATGAGCATCACAAGTGCAAAGAAAACGTCTTTCATCTTTGAATCGAGAATCGAATCGAAACATCGTTGTATAGAATATCGTCAATGAAGAGCAGAGCAAAGACGATGCATCATAATCAAACAGCACAGACACTCTCATCAAGAGTTTACTTGAGCATCACGCGCTGAATAGAAGCTATAAATTCATTACTTGATAACACAGTGTCAATCTCATTGTTTCGACTGCGTGAAGCAGTTGTATAGACGACGAGTGATTTTCTTTCTCAGAGAGTTTTGTTCACTCAATATAAATAGCATAGAGTTTCTCATGAGTTGAGTCTAAATCGATGTCACAAGAGTGTATGAATTACAATTATAATTACAATTACTTAAGCGTGTGATTTACATAGAACTGAAAGATTGCAGAAGCATTTATCAGTTCAAAGAGCATCATTTGATATTTAAACTGATTGTAGCATGTATGAAAAGTCGTTTTTCATTCATCACTCTTGCAAATTCAAATATGATAATAAACGTTGTGAATATCAATTTTGATAAAGTGTTTTGCATGAGCAAAGTGATTCAGCGTCTCAGATAGTAAAGACAATAAGTAATTGTTCTTTATCATTATTTCATTGAGATCATGATAATTCATGCATAAATGAAAACTTTCGTTCAACTTCTTTATAAACAATACAGATGCTTTTGCAAAACTACTTGATGAATGAATTCATTTCTTTTTTAACATGCTGTTTAGATAGTCTTGTATTACAACGAACTCATTTCATGTCATCTTATAAATAGATTCAATGCAAAACATTTTGTTCTTCATCAAATTAATGAGATGTTTCATCTGATCATGTGTATTCAGACTATCAGAAAGAATCTCAGAAAACACTTTCTTGAGATCTTGAATAACAAAGAGTATCTTTGATTCTTTCGCTTGAAATGCATTGCATCTTGCAATCTGATAATCTACATTCTGTGATAAGTCATCTGTAGATAGCAGCTGATAAAACAAAGCTACATAAGTCTCTTCTCTTTTCTTAGCTGCAAGCATTGTCAGCTTAACAAATTTCAATGTTTCATACAAATTAACTTGTATTTGCTTTGCACGCTGAATGCTGTTTTCTCAATATGATCAGCGATGCTTGCGTCAATGAATATTCAAATTGATCTCATCTAATTACAAATAGTCAAGAATCATATCATATTCTTGCATGTTCACAGCATGAAACTCAATGTTTCAGCTTTTGCAAACTTTCTTATGATCAATTAACTTAATATTGATTTAATGTGTATCATAGCAGAGAATTCAACAATCATTAATCATCTGAATCTGTTTCAGAATTGCATGATTCTTTAATAACTTATGCTCTTTTACTCATGATTATAATATAAAGTTTCGCTCGATTTCAAAGTCAATAAGACAGTGAACTTTGTGCATCTTCTCAGAAACATTTATCAGTACTGATATCATCAATGCACATGACAATCGTCTTTTCATAGTTATATTTAATGATTCAATGATAAACATCAGACTTTCTCTTTTTTCATCTCTTCATCATGATTGCAAGTCTCTTGTTTGAATGCATAGTTGAAATACATCAAATTATCAATCTTATGTCTCATCTTCTTGCATGATCAGCATGTAAAATTGAATGAAACAACATCTTGCTTGAACTCACTGAACTTGAGTGTCACATCATCTTTAAACTGCATGCTTAAAGCAAAGAACTTCAAATTCTTCGTTGCAACGATAAACTTCATCTTTTCATGCAAGAATTGAAAACTCTTCTGAAACATTACATTCTCACTTTGCTGCAAATGTAACTTCAACAATGCATTAATGTTTTGCAAATGCAAGTCAATGTTTATAAAATGCTTTAACAGATTAACATAATTGATAAAGATGTATAAGATGCAAAGAAACTCATTCATGATGATTTTGTTAATCTTCATTCACAAGTACATCATGCAAGTCTCATTAAATATATGATAGTTCAGATCTGCATACAGTCTGATAAGATATTGCTTGAAATTCATGATGCTTTGATTAACTTGCTGCTTTGCAGTCTTAAGTTGATGTTCTGTTTGAAAGTTGCAAATTTCAGAATTACTAAGTTTAGCATGCAAGTATTCAGTGTAGTACTTTCAATTGAGTATCTCATCATGATTGCACATGCTCATCACATGATCTCATCATTGATTGCAAAACTTCTTTGACAAGTATGATGCAGATCATTGCAGCTTCTCTTTTTTTGTAATGAAATCAGATGACATCATGACTATGAAGTTTTTGCAGTTTTGCAGTCAGAACATCAAGAAGTTGTAGTTCATGATGCTTTGCTCTTTAGACTCGCAAGATTGATTAACACACTTACGTGCATTGCTTCAATAGTAATCATCACTATGTTGTCATTGATGATCAAAGATTAATCAAGTTTCTTACTCAAGTTTTGATACACAAAGTTGCAAGACAAGTAATACATTTTGCATCTTCAAATTCTTTAACTACTTACATACTTCGCTTGCTAATTGTCAAGAAATATAATCTGTTTGTTCATTAAATTCTTGCAACTCAAACTTCTCATTTGCATGTTTAAATGCATGATTCTCAAATCTGTTTTGATGAGATGATGAATTCTCAGTATGAAAGAAGTTATTATTTCTTTCAATCATGCAACTTTTAATGAGTCGCTGCGCATTCAACATCTTTTACTGAGCAGCTTTGTGCAAATGAAGCAATTAAAACTGTGAGATGATGAGATCTTTTTACGTGAAACTGCGTAGTAAAAGATAATAAGATAGCATTCTATTGATGATAGAATTAATTGCTAAGAAATGAAAGTGAAAGCTTGCAGAGTTTTCATCTTCTGTCAAGTCATTATCTCTATTCATTCATTAATCTCTTTGATCTAATCTCACGAGCTAGTCTCACAGACATGCATCATTCATAGTCAATGAGATGCATTCTCACACAGACTTAATAATTAAAATAATCAAAGCAGCAGTTTAAGTCAAGAAGTTAATGAATTCATTAAGTGAAAATGTTTGAAATATGTTGTCAAGATGATAAATCAATTCATGATGTAAAATAGTTACAGTTTCATATAATGAATATTAAATTTAAGAATGTACAAACTGAAAATTCATTACAATATCATCAGCGAAAATCATATTAATTGAATGAAAGATCAGATATTATACAAGAGTATTCAGTTCAGCATGAATGAGTTTTGAAACATGATTCATGAATTGATGAGAGAAACTTAATGTATGTTAATGAAAGATTTGATTTTCAAAGTTGATGATTTCAACATACTCAGAATTTCATGATAATCATTAAAAGATAATTTAATTAAAAACACTTAAGATTAAAATTTCATTCAAAATGTATACAATCAGTCAATTGATGATCAAAGTTGATTGTTTAATCAAATCAATCAGAATAAGAATGTTAAATAAAAGTTTATTAAATCAGATCAAGAATTGACATGAAATCAAGTTGAAATTGAAAAATACATGCATCAAGTAATGAAGTATTAAGAAAAGTTATTGATGTTGATTTATGTCATTGATGAACAGCTCATATGAGCATCAAAGTTGTTGAGTGTTTAACATAGTAACATCATCAAAGAGAAACATTAAAATGTATTTGTAAAAAATGAATTAATGATGTTCATAACAAGATATTACAAGAATTATGTTATCAGCGAAGATGTCAAGATGATTCATCAATATTTGCTTTGAAAGATGAAAGAATTGATGATGTATTATTTATGATTGATGTTATCATTTCAGCAGCATTTAAAAATGACAGTATGAAAGAAGAACGAAATATCAACATACATGTGATCAATCAATCTTGATGAAAAGAAGTGAATGTCAAAGAAAATGTGCAAGATGATGAAGCATGAAAACTTGATTAAATTGAGATTTGAGATGATGATTCAGTCATATCATGAATTGATGATTGAAATCAGTCAAAAATATATGCAAAAGCAGACATTTTGAATGAATAAAATTGATGAAGATAATGATTGACAAAAGAATGAAAAGAATGAGATGATGAATTTGCAGACGAAGCATATGATGCATATAGTTGAAATGATATATGCTTAAGAAATCATGAAATGAAGTGATGAGATTATCAGCAAGCGACAGAAGTTTCAAGAATTCAGCAAGATGTGACATTGATTTTTAAGATTTGAATCAGTCAAGAAGAAAAGAGAAAGATAAAATTGTTTAAAAGTGAAGTAAAAGAAAGCAAAATGCATCAATGAAAGTGATTGCAAAGCATCAAGATTGAAGATGAATTAAAATAAGTTATGAATGTTGACAGTTGTTTTTAAGAAATGCAGAAGTTAATGATCGAGATCATAATGACAAGAAAGAATTCAGTAATGATTGTCATGATCATTGAAGAAGAAAAAAGCTTGTTGTTCATATTATTAACATGATGCAGTCAAAGCAATATCAACATCATTATGATGTCATTAATTGTATTGAGACAGAATATGAAGTAATGATGCAAGAGTATAAACATTATGTATGTCAAGTGAAACAGCAGATGATCACTCAATGTAATCAAGATTGTATTAATGACATTGAAATTTGCAATGAATGATGAATTTTGAACATTTATTAATCAATTGCAAGTCACGCAGATTTTGAATTAAATTATAATTGATGAATGTCATATGATGTTAAATGAACAACATAATTTTCAATGACAGATGCAACAGTTGAAAGATTTAATGAATGTAAAGATGCAGATGATTTTGTTGATGATGACATTGTCACTCAATAAAGAAAAAGAGTTGTGAAGCAGAATTAGACTGATTATTGAGTCGAGTTTTGAGTTGACATTTTGAACTCAAATCAAGATCGAGTCGAGTTACTCACATTTTCAACTAGGTCTGCCGTCGGGTTAGGGTTGGGTTGAGTTGAGAAGAGTCAATTCAAATCAAGTCTGAGTTCGAGTTGAGGTTGAGTTGACCCTTCTCAACCCGAGCCCAACTCAGAATCGAGTTGGGTTGCCCGGACCCGATTTTTGTTACTAAAAATAGTATACTTTTCCCCTTTTTTTCCATTTTTTTTTTTTGCAATCAATTTTGCAATCAATTTGGTAGGGAATTTGATAGGAAGGCTGGTGAGAAATATGATAGGGAATATAGTGGGGAATATGATGGAAATATGGTGGGGAATATGATAGAGAGTGTAGTAGAGAATATGGTAGGGAATATAATGGGGAACATAGTGGGGAATATGATGGGAATATGGTAGGGAATATGGTAGGGAACATGGTAGGGAATATGGTAGGGAACATGGTAGGGAACATGGTAGGGAATATGGTGGGGAATATAGTGAGGAATATGGTGGGAAATATGGTAGGGAACATGGTAGGGAATATGGTAGGGAACATGGTAGGGAATATGGTGGGGAACATGGTAGGGAATATGGTGGGGAATATAGTGAGGAATATGGTGGGAAATATGGTAGGGAACATGGTAGGGAATATGGTAGGGAACATGGTAGGGAATATGGTGGGGAACATGGTAGGGAATATGGTGGGGAACATGGTAGGGAATATGGTGGGGAATATAGTGAGGAATATGGTGGGAAATATGGTAGGGAACATGGTAGGGAGTTTGGTAGGGAATATGGTAGGGAACATGGTAGGGAACATGGTAGGGAATATGGTGGGGAATATAGTGAGGAATATGGTGGGAAATATGGTAGGGAACATGGTAGGGAATATGGTAGGGAGTTTGGTAGGGAGTTTGGTCACTTTGATAGGGAATTTGGTAGGGAATTTGGTAGGAAGTAGGCCTGCAATCGGGTTCGGGTCAACCCGTCGGGTTGACTGGGTTGGGTCGAGGGTCTGACTCAACCCGATTGGGTTGGGTTGACCCCCTTCAACCCAACCCAACACTGAAACCCAACCTGGGTTGGGTTGGGCAACCCGGACCCGACGGCAGGCCTACTCTTGAAGACAAAGTTCGAGATATATCAGTCTTTTTTAATGCAACAAAACCTCAACTGAACTCTCTGCTACTATGTAAGCCAGTCTTGCAAACCGTCAGACTAATTCACAAAAAAGCCGCATTAATCGAAATAATCGCTCAGCTAGATGACTTTATCATAAAATTTGAAAGATTCGCTTCCTGCATCTCTTAAAAGATTTAAAGTATCAATCTTCGAATTAACCCTAATTCATACTCTTCATCTAACCGTCAGTAATCTCACTAGTTTACGAGATATACGATGGTTCAGAATTTCCCGCTCAGAGTATCTAAACATTCAAGTAGCGTTGTCTAAACATATCAGTCATGTATAGTCTGTTGAACCAGCGCTCATCGTTACGACATATCAAGAGAGACGATGATCTTCTAAGCGTTCTTTTATTTGATGAGGCACAAGAGAAACCAACTTCTTGCTCGAGTTCTTGCTAAACTTGTTGAGCAGGGACAACTTTTCCTGTACTTCACGTAAGGCAAAGGCGGAGGTGGATCGTTGAGGGTTCCTCGAAATGGTCTTGGGTGAGCGGTCGAGCTATTTCACGCGGTATGTAAATTAGTTCGAAACCCATTATCCCATGGGAAAAGCAGGGGGATCCTAAGGATAGCTTAGTCTAAAAGACATCACTCAAAATGCCGCATCGACCGTCGTACAACGCAGAGAAGAAGGCAAGGTCAAGAATATACATAGTTAGAGGGTATTCGAGCCTTTGTTCCCTGATTGCAGCACCGTTAGGTGATAACCCATTGTGGTCTTACGCACTTGGTGACATGGCTTTCCAAAGAGGAATGATGTCAATAAGTGTGAATCGCTGAGTCAAGGGACGATCCGTTTGATTAAGTACAGCTATTAAGTTATCAAAAGACCGCCGTCGCTTTGCCACCAATTGATCAGGTACAAGCGAAGGGCCTCGCAAAGGAGGGAAAGACCACTAATCCGAGCCCTACACGCCGTGGGCCTCCATTTGCGGTTGGCATTTTAAACAAACGCGTTCGAATTGCGTAGATATCGTAAGGCACAGAACTTCCCGTTTCGTCACTCTCATCCATCCACTATAAACCGTTTGTTGGCGGCGGGCTGGTTTCGCAGGGGTTGGTTCTTGCTGTGCTACTCTCTGGCTGGTATTGTAGAGCAGCAGGTGCAACCCACGACCGGCCTACCAGCGTGGATATTGCAGGCTCAGGGCCTGTCACAACTGCTGCCTCAACGGCTGATATTTCTTCAGGCGGTTTCATTGATGCCAAAAGTTGACCCTCGTATCCACGATAAGGATGCAAAGGGTGTACAGGATGTCCCGCCCGGCTCTGGTGTCGAAACCGTCAGGGGATGGTCTTCAATCACTATCATGATCGCCGTCGTCATCAGAAGAGCGCTTGAAGGAAAGAGTTTGTCTGAGTTGGCATGAACTTACAGGGTAGCGCAAGTTTCCTCCCTGCCGATGATCTTTCCGATAGTGGCTAGGAACAGATGGATGAGTCTGGAAAATGACGGAGCAACGCCACCAACTGCAGAACAACTACGCATGAAGGGGATGCGCTGAAACCACCATCTAAAAGGCGAGCACTTGAACCTGGCATCAAGGGGCAAGGGAATGCCGCTCCAAAAGTGGTCCAATCCAGACCCTTACACTGTTCTTCCACCCATTGACGAGTCCCAGCGAAAGCGGAAAGATGTTTCCTCGTCTCACTTTTGACAATGGCCTATCAGCAGTAGCAGTACGGTAGCCACGCCCGCGTTGATTTCGAAGTTGGTTTGATCCCTTCTGCTATGATCGTTACGGTTGCGCTCAGATCGATATTGGTTTTCGGAACGACCTTGTCCGTTCTCGCGCATAGCATACTGTCGTGAACGTGTCGACCTGTATTGATCGTTGTCGCGAGAATACTGAGAAGCGATGTCATTGTTACGGAACGTAAACTCATTTCTTTGAAGTAGACTCGGTTCTCTGTCTGATGCAGAAAAGATCATGAGTCTCGAGGAAGAGAAGATATCTTCGAAGAAGAAGAGAGAGATAAGAAATCGTGAAGAGAAGGTGAGTATGATCGATAGTTATTCGGTCGGCAACGACTTTTGCTTCCGTCCCTCGGATGTGTTTATTCGCAAACCTAGAAGTCGAGGGGGTAATGCAGATAGCGCGATCTTCTTAAACTTGAAGACTTTCTGCATCCACCTTAGCCTTACCAGTTGTAAAGCACTTAAAATCGTGGTCCACGAACAGAAACCGTTGGGCCTTAGAAGATCACCTCCACGCTTCTTGATTGCTCGAAAATGGGCGTAAGGAGAGAGGTCGCCGAAAGACAATCTTCTTTGTTCCATCTAGGTTTAGCTCTTCGTGAGCGTCGAGCCTGAAATGTGATACGACGTAGTAAGAGACAGCATGTGTGACTTTGCAGGTATAATTGCTAGTGGCTAACGATAACGGAAAGCCAAATGTAGACACGCTGGTGAACATCACTCACTTTCAACCTTTGGGAAACGTGCGCAAATATTATGAGAAGGAAACCCATATCCCGAGCAAGGTCACTGCCTGTATCATGGTGCAGTTGCTCGAGGCATTGAAATATCCACATGGACTCGGTCGTCTCAAAAGAACCACTTCGCATCGTATTGACGACTTTGAAACCTCAGCTATTCAAGGAGAACTACTGATAATGGCGGCGAGCAGTCCACCTGAACTTTGAAAGAAGCAGTACAGGGGTTCGGTGGGTGGTACTATATGGAAGGACATAGTGACGGCACAAGACTACTTGGGAAAATGGCTCAGTCTCTGTTGTAGCAAGCCCGTCGACATCGCGCTAGTACTATGTGCTCCGAGCTCACACTTCGAAAATGTCCATCCCGGAAAGTTTTGAAGCCTGGACGCAGAAGCTCAGCCTGCCGTTGAAACCGATTCCTCAAGCGTTACTGAATTTCTTACAGAAGCTACTTGACTTGGACCTCAGATCGCGACCTAAGGCAGAAGACTGAACCCATGGCTTACAGAAGATCATGATTCACAGGTGAAGAAAATTATCCAGCCGGAAGACGCTACGCACAAACATTCAAGTCCAAAGTGTGCTGCCACGTAGTAGTGTGCGATTCCAGTGAATGCGCATGCCGGACATACGCGAGCAGTGACAAGCGATAGGTTTTGTCGTTGATACTTCGGGCGTTACTGATATATGTATAATCAATAGATTAAGAAACGTTCTTAAGATTATACCCTCTGGAACTCTCTTCTGTCTCTCAATCACCTACAAACTTCTCCGCCATCTGACATGTTGTGCAGTCCAAATGGACACCTCCTCGTAATTAGAGCTGACATGCCTGCATGCTTGACAAACTGCTAACCGATACCTGGACGTTATGTTACAGGTCGGCCAAATTGTGTCCTCAGCCCAGCTTCAGAAGCATTTTCAAGCTGCTTTTTTGAAGTGGTGCCGAAGAAGCCCAGGCAGACGTTCACCGAAGCAATGAATTGTACAGGATCCGCCAAAACGCTGAGTCGAAAGAAGGCTCTGCGCTCAGCTCGCCTAATATCGGAAGATCTAGAACCTTATATAACCTTGATTTTCAGCCGCATCGCTCTAATCATCCCAATCGAAGACCTCACTGCACGACAGCGCCGCCATGCCCCAAGCTAGACATCGTCTACGCAAAACATGGCGGGTCTCGAGCGGTTGAACGTGCATGTGAAAGCGTCTACCCGGTTCCATTCCAGCAGTGAATGAGAAGTTCAGCGAAACATCAACCAAAAACGCCAAAACTCCACAAACCTTGGAAAAGGCCGAGCTCTAGGGGAAAGATGCCAGATGTTGGTAATGGCAACACAGAAGAACAAGTTCAATGCAAGCGCCGTTAAGGCAAACAGCATTGACGACGGAAATTGACTCTTCGGACGCAATCGTAGCTTTGGGACTGCGGACGAAAATAACACCAGTTGAGGGCTTTTGACGAGTTCGATATCACGGACTCGCCACCACGATGAAAGGGTCGTCGGAAACCCGTCGCCAAGGCTTCCGCTATTACGCAAAATACTACCAAACCCATACCCAGAATGCAAAAGCTTCAGGGCTCGCCGCCAAATTCATCGGACTTGGCACAGTCGCAAGAAGTAAGGCAAGGGATCATAGAAAGATCGCCGGAAATAAGAAATGGCGGCGGTACTCTTCGCAATCCGCCATTGGCTTCCAGTCCAGCCTTCGTCGAATACGACCTCGTCATGTATAAAAGTTACAACGTACTTAGTGGCACTCGAAAGACCTTCATTCGCGAAGGACAACAGCATCGCTCAAACAGATCGTCATATTGACGACGTCATCAGTCTGGCCGATCTGCTTTGTCGAAATTCAGCATCGTCGCTGAAGTTTTGCGAGCTTTTGATGCGACATGGTAAAGGGATTATACCGGTGTATGCAGAGGCTACAGTGCATGCGCGCCACACCATGCACAGTAGGCGAACGATCGATAAAAGCAAATACGCTTCGAAGCCGTCTAGCATCACCCAACAAAACCTGATTTCCACCAGTGGAACCGATGTATGGAACCCGCTTGTAGAAGCAGGTCCCATCCGACGACCGTGTAGTCATCAAATCGCCTGTGAACAATTTAAGAAACAGATGATAATCTAATGTTTGATGAAACCTCTTTATCGAGCGTTCTCCAACTTCTTAGATCCTTCTCTCTACAAGATCCTTCGTATCGAAATGTCTTCAGAGGCTGTAGTAGTAGCGAACCACCTACCATCTTTCTTCGTCGCCACCTCCATCGCACCGCCCTAAGGAATTAGCATAAGAGGAAGGGACACAGAACGGGCATTTCTCCTTGTGAGCATCAGCTGCAGGTCTACTCCCTTGAAAAGAACGGTCATTGGTCGAACGAGATACTCGCTCCTTTTTCGATGCCCTTTTCACATCCTTCGCCTTCCGTTCCGTCGTTCGCTCACATTCCTTACTCTTCCTTCATCCTCGCTCGTCAGTCAGCTTCCTGTGATCTCTTCGAAATGACCGGATTTGAGGGTTTGAGGTTTGTTGACTTCGAAGGCGTTGTTGAAGTTGACCCATTGTTGTTGTTTGAACTTTCGTGTTTTAGTGTGAGGGTATCGTAAGGGCATTGAAAGGGAGCGTGGGGAGAGAATGAAGACTTCGGCGACGCAAGAAATCTTTTATACATGGAAAGACTGTTCATGACGAGCGCTCTCTGGACTACTTTGGGCAAGACTCATGTAAGTTCAAGTGACAGACGACATCTCGATTATCTAAATACAACGAGTGCTTATTTATACATTAGCATTCCTCACACACTTCAAGCAATTCACCAACGAACATGTTCCCAAGGACATTGAAAGCGATGAGTATCAAGCTATGTCAAACGCGGATTTTCCTGGTGATACATGGTCTCAGGAGCTGAGCGACAATATTGAAAATCAAGGCTTCCAAAGAGTATGACTCTTTGAAATGACTTCATCAGCGAAGTGATGCCCACAAATTCCAGCGGCTCTACTGAATTCCAGACACAAGATGGTTTTAGCGCGCGCGCTCCTAATTACCAGTCAATCCATAGCCCTAGTGATGAATCGTCCTCAGACCTCAATCATCACTCTCAAGCACACTCTTTCTGAACAGACTGTGAACCAGAATTGAAATTCCCCTACTTGTTTGGCGATGAAACAGTCAACTCTGGGTCCGGCTGTGATCAATTCCGTTGAGATCGATTAATTCTTGCACACTCAGACTTTGGAAAAAGAGGCTCCTGGGCATTATCGACGCACCCTTCTCCCATGACTAATGGACTAGATGGGTATATAGGTTTTGAAGGGGAAGCGAAAGAGGTAGCACACTTCATTCTGTGGTAACAATACAGAGAACCCCAATGACTGCGCTTTTAGACTGAACAACTCGTAGAAATCCCTGGCGCCACGCAGACCAAAGCTACATCGAGTAGCAATGCTATTGACCGGTTAAAGGGTCTGAGTTGCGGGAATGCGTTGGACCTGCACCAATCCCCGAAATCTCGAGTGCAAAAATGCCATTGGGAATATACATCGTGTCCCCTTCGTCAGCAAGAGTGGGCTATCATTCAGTATCAAGTCAAGCAACCATACCAGAATCTGATAATGGGGAAATGAGAATGGAAGCAGTTGCAGGGAAACTATGATCAGGATCTACCTACATGGTCCGCGATGTGATTATTGGGCATTGGGAACTGGGAAATTTCGGGTATATCTGACTTGGGAAGGCATTGCTCTTCACCACCAAAGGTCATTCTCCGATCTTATGACAGACGTTGATAGAATACATCTGTCGACAGAGTATATAAAGCTTTATAACAGAGGCTCTTCCATTGTAAGGGGCAAGTAGAGATATAGTAAGCAATCAGCTGAAAGCGATCAGATTTTCATATTTTCCGCATCACTATAACTTCAACCAAGCTATTGTACACAAAATTCTATCGAGAGCGTGTGTCGCATTTACTTCTGAGATCCGAGTGCTAGCAAATCTAGGTTTCGATTCTCCGTATCTTGGCCCAGTCTTTGACCCGCCACTCCCTGTGAATAGACGATCAAGAGTGATGAACAGTGTTCGAGTATGTGGTCAGGTCTTCACTTATGAACCAAGGTGGTCAAAGAAGTTCTTTATATGAACATGACTGAGAAAGGAACACGTTCTCAGAAGCTGCAAGACCAGGGATGTGGAACTGAAGACGTTGTTATTGAAGATAAACTGTATTACTATTAGCGTGTGCAGAAAGCTCTGCAATCCTTGGCATTCATTTTTGCGTTTACCCCACGTCCCTTTTGTATGGGGAATTCGAAAATTCAACCCCACCGCCCCCCAATTGCCCAAAATTGAAGCTATTCAGACCTCTTTGTTTGTTGACGTTCCTTAGGGTTAGGGTTAGGGTTAGGGTTAGGGTTAGGGTTAGGGTTAGGGTTAGGGTTAGGGTTAGGGTTAGGGTTAGGGTTAGGGTTAGGGTTAGGGTTAGGGTTAGGGTTAGGGTTAGGGTTA
>JAABUL010000172.1_pt1 | contig 132614 bp, 119 predicted proteins | sample 5559151 | NCBI WGS metagenome assembly JAABUL01 (sample SAMN10711876, study PRJNA513368) | rock metagenome | isolation source: Antarctica rocks | place: Antarctica: Victoria Land, Pudding Butte sud | reverse complement strand
GCGTCGTGCTGCTGATCGTGCTGGCCGCTGTCGGCGATCTTGCCCGACCTCATAGTCGGTCAGGAATGCCTGACCTGGCTTCCCACAACCTGCGGGAGAGCCCAGTTTCAGGCGCCGTAAACACACGGCGCTTTCCAGCACAGCTGGATGCGCGTACAGAACTTTCTCGATCTCCACGGAGGAGATGTTTTCGCCGCCGCTGATAATGATGTCCTTTTTGCGATCCACGATCAGCACATAGCCCTCCGAATCGACGGTTGCGATGTCCCCCGCGTGGAACCAGCCATCCTGAAGTACCGCCCTGGTACTCTCCTCATCCCCCCAATAGCCCTTCATGACCACGTTGCTTCGCACCACAATCTCGCCTTCATGCTGCCCGTCCCACGGAAGCGCGTTCCCGGTATCATCCACGATGCGCAGGTCGACGCCAAAGAGCGGCATACCGGTCGACGCCTGCCGCGCGATGCGTCCTTCCTCATCTTTTGGGCACGGCCAGCATACGAGTAACGCCTTCTGTTTCGATCAAGCGGAGAGCCTCGCCTGGATCGAACTTTCGCATCATCACGTGCCTTCCGCCCACTGCCGTCAGGTACTGCGGAGTGACTCAACCGTTGACATGAAACAGCGGAATGGAATGAAGCTGTACATCACTCTCATCCGCTGTCAACCGGGACAGGATCGTCATGGCGTGCAGATACAGGTTGCGATGAGTGAGCATCACTCCTTTAGGTCTCCCGGTCGTGCCGCTAGTGTAAAACAACTCCGCCACCGCGTTCTCGTCGATCTCCAACTCAGGAGGCGGGTCGGCAGATGCATCGTCCAGCCACGATCCGTAGAGCGGCTCATTCCGCCCCTCCGGCCTACCGCTGATCCACACCACATACGGAGGACGTCGTAGCCGCGACTGCACGGACTCCAGCACCCGCCCAAAATCCTGATCAACCAGCAGATAGGCGACACCTGCGTCGTTCAGGATATACGCGATCTCGTCGGGCGTTAGCCGGATATTGATAGGCAGCAGGATGCCGCCGGCCTCCAGCACCCCGTAGTACTCTTCCAGCAGGGGAGATGAGTTATATGCTAGATACGCAACCCTGTCCCCCGCTCGCAGGCCGTTCGCCAGCAGAGCGTTCGCCAGACGATTCGTGCGCTGCCCGAACTCGGCATAGGTGAATCGTTCAACCCCATCGACAACGCCCACCCGATCACCAAAGAGTTGAACGGCGCGTGTCTTAAAGGAGAGTGGAGTTAACGGAACAAACACGATCGTTCTCCCGCGCTGTAGGACCGTACCTCGCTGAAGCCAGTATAGTGCCGCTATGGTGACGGCCTCAGACAGGGCTGGACGCGGTGACAGACTGGGCGGCGCTCGCTCGGAGGTTGGAGGTGGGTACATGGCAAGAGTCGTGGTGCAGCGAGTACGTTCTGCGTCAGTTGATGTTGGCGACGAGCAAGTGGCGAGTATTGGGGCCGGCTGCGCTATTCTCGTCGGCATCGCGGACGGCGATACAGAATCGGCCGTCGATCGTCTGGCAGACAAGGTCGCGGTGCTCCGCATCTTCGGCGATGAAACCGGCAAAATGAATCGCTCCGCGGCCGAGGTGGGTGGCGACATGTTGGTGATTTCTCAATTCACCCTGTACGGCGACGTACGTAAAGGGCGTCGTCCCAGCTTTGTACGAGCGGCCCGTCCTGGTCTTGGCGAGCAACTCTACCAGCGCTTCATACAACGTCTGATCCAGCATGGTTACCGCGTTGCCTGTGGTCGGTTCGGGACGCACATGGTGATCACCCTGGAGAACGACGGGCCGGTCACGCTGATCGTCGATTCCAGTGAACTCTGACGATCAGGAACCGCTTTTTTTGCCCTGGAGAAGCGGCGCATATACTAGGAGAGTCAGTACGAGAACCGAGTTCCGCCAGTCGGGGCGTCGTCCGGTCGTGAGAACTCTTCAGTGATCCGCGACCGGTGGGGTCCGGACGGAACGTTCTGTAACGCTGGCGTTGATGGCTCCGGGAAGTAGGTCGGCATTCACGGAACCACGGAATCCATGCCACGGCGCGCCGCAGCGGAATACTGGCGCGGCGCCGCCGGGCGTTGTCTACGCGTCGCCGGCACTTTGCCCCTGCTTACCCGCTGCAAGGAAGAGGCGTGCACAATCTAAAAAACGTCATTCCATATCTCCTGCCCCATAAGCTGCGCATCAGCATCGGCGTGGTGGCCATTTTTCTTGGTACCCTATTCTCGGTTGTGCAGCCCTATATCGTGCGGCTGGCCGTGGACAATCTCCATGGCCGTCATGCAGATGTTGGCACCTTGAGCAAATATGTGCTGTTCCTGCTCGGGGCAGCGCTCGCCCAATCGCTGTTCGCCTTTATCCAGAGAAGTACCGTGAATCGGGTTTCGCGGTTTCTCGAGTATGATCTGCGCGATGACGCCTTTCAGCACCTCCAAGCACTCGATCAGCGGTTCTATCTCGAGATGCACACCGGGGATCTGATGGCTCGGCTGACCAACGATCTCAATCAGGTTCGCCAGTTCGTCGGCATGGGGATGATCAGCCTATTCAGCACCGGCATCATGTTGCTGGCAGTCGCGACCCTGATGCTGCTGATTAACTGGAAGTTGGCGCTCGTGGCCTTTGCGGTCCTGCCGTTTGTCTCAATCACCATGGTGGTGGTGGGGAGAACGCTGCAGGAGCGCTATCGCGCAGTGCAGGATCAATTCGGGCAGCTGTCCACCCACGCTCAAGAGAATTTCTCCGGCATTCGAGTGGTCAAGGCCTTCGTGCAGGAAGATCGGGAAGTCGCGGCCTTTGCCCGCGCCAACGAGGAGTATGTGCATCGCAACTTACGCTACGTGCGGCTTTCCGGCATCATGTGGCCCCTGATGTTCTTCGTCGTCGGCATCGCGCTGGCCCTGGTTCTCTTCGTTGGCGGTCAAGAGGTAGCGCGACGCGAGATTACGCTGGGCGAATTCGTCCAATTCAACTTTTACCTGGCAATGCTGTCGTTCCCGATGATCGCGCTGGGTTACGTCATCAACATGTACCAACAGGGATCGGCTTCCATGGCTCGCATCATGGAAGTGTTGAACCGGGAGCCAGAGATTCGCGATGCGGGACGAACCCTTCCGGTGGCCAGCATCGAGGGCAAAATCGAATTCCGCGACGTGGGAGTGAGGTATGGTGACACTCGTGTTCTTCGCCACGTCAGCTTCACGGTCGAACCCGGCACGACCACCGCCATTGTCGGCACCACGGGTGTTGGGAAGACAACACTCATGAATCTCGTGCCACGAGTGCTCGAAGCCGATGAGGGCCAGGTTCTTATCGACGGCCTTGATGTGCGCAGGTTGCCCCTGGAGACCTTGCGCCGGTCGGTCGGGTATGTTCCGCAAGACACCTTTCTGTTCTCCGCCACGTTACGTGAGAATGCCATGTTTGGAGTCAACGAGGCCACAGAGGCGGAATTAGCTTCTGCCATAACGACCTCTCGTTTAAGCCAGGACATCGGGCAATTTCCGCACGGTCTGGACACCATCGTCGGTGAGCGGGGAGTAAGCCTCTCGGGTGGTCAGAAGCAGCGGACAGCGCTCGCCAGGGCAATCATGCGCGATCCCACTATTCTTATCCTGGACGACGCAATGTCAAGCGTTGATACGCACACCCAGTCGGAAATTCTCTCCGGTCTAAAGCGCGTGATGGCCAAGCGAACCACGCTCATCACCGCGATGCGCATCTCGACCATCAAAGATGCGGACCAGATCGTGGTGCTGGACAACGGGGAGATCGCCGAGCGCGGAAGCCATCAGGAATTGTTGCTGAACGACGGGCTGTACGCGCGGATGTACCGGCGCGAACTCCTTCGCCAGGAGCTTGAAGTTGAGTAGCCGCATCGTGTCCAGGAGGGCGCAATGAAAGCGCGATTTGATAACGACGAGGACGAGGTTCTCGGCAAAGCGTACGACGGGCGGCTGGTACGTCGGTTGCTGCCATACCTCAAGCCATATTGGCGACGTATCACGGTTGCGCTCGTGTTTCTGGTCGGCACCGCGCTGCTCGACCTCGTCGGGCCCTACTTGACCAGCGTTGCTATCGACAAGTACATGATTCCTCACCACCCGGATGGCCTCACTACCATCCTGATGCTGTACCTCGGCGCCTTGATCCTCGGGTTCGGCATGCGGTACTACCAGAACTATTACATGCAGTTCGTCGGTCAGCGAGTCATGTATGATCTCCGAAACGCCATTTTTTCGCACCTCCAGGGGCTGCCGCTCTCGTTTTTTGACCGGAACCCCGTCGGCCGGCTCATGACGCGTATGACGGGCGATGTGGACGCACTGAATGACCTGCTCACTCAGGGACTGGTATCAATCCTGGGGGACATCGTGACTCTAACCGGTATCGTCATCGTGTTGTTCCTGCTCAACTGGGAACTGGCGTTGGTTGGATTGGCGGTGATCCCTCTGATCGCGGTGATCTCTCGCATCTTTCAGACCAAGATGCGAACCATCTATCGGAATATCCGGGTGCGGCTATCGCGCGTCAACGGCTTCCTGAACGAGAACATCACTGGTATGGTCGTCGTACAGTTGTTTAATCGCGAAAAGACCATGCGGCAGGAATTCGATACGCTCAACACCGATTATTTAACCGCAAACCTACGCGCCATTTTTGTCTACTCAGTCTTCTCGCCCATCGTGATGTTTCTCGGCGTGGTCGCAACCGCCTCCCTGCTGTGGATAGGCGGGCATGGCATCATCTCGAACTGGGGGCCGGCCTTCCAGTTTGGCGTGCTGGTCGCGGCCATGCAGTATACCGATCGCGCCCTCCAGCCAATTCGTGACCTCGCGGAAAAGTTCAGCATCCTGCAATCAGCCATGGCAGCGTCCGAGCGTATCTTTGGCATGATGGACGAGGCTCCGGAGCCACCTGATTCCTCGGACCCCATTGAACTGGAGCAGGTCCGCGGCAGCATCGAATTCCGCCACGTCACGTTTGGGTACACGCCCGACCAACCGGTGTTGCACGACGTCTCCTTCAAGATCGACGCCGGGGAGTCGGTCGCGATCGTGGGCGCGACCGGGGCCGGAAAGACCTCGTTGATCAGCATCTTATCGCGCTTCTACGACATCCAGGAGGGCGAAATTCTGCTTGATGGCGTGTCAATTCACCAAATGCGGCGGGCCGATGTCCGGCGTCACATCGGCGCCGTACTGCAAGATGCGGTACTCTTCTCGGGCACCATTACCAGCAACATCAGGTTGCACAATGCCGACATCACCGACGAACGGGTTCGAGAGGCGGCGGTGTTTGTCAACGCCGACAAGTTCATTGAGCGTCTACCCGACGGCTACGATCATGTGGTACGGGAACGAGGCGCCAATTTCTCGTCGGGCCAGCGGCAATTAATCGCATTCGCGCGCGCCATCGCCTTCGACCCCGAAGTGCTCCTGGTACTGGATGAAGCGACGTCAAGTGTGGACACCGAAACCGAAGGATTGATTCAGGAAGCGCTGGAACGGCTCATGGAAGGACGCACCAGCATCATCATTGCCCACCGACTCTTTACCATTCGCCACGTGGACCGCATTCTGGTCCTGCACAAGGGCCAGTTGGTGGAGCAGGGCAACCACGACGAACTACTGGCCAAGCAGGGGCTGTACCACCGGCTCTATCAACTCCAGTACCAAGAGCAGGAATTGGCCGGGCGTTGACTCCCTTAAGTTTTCTCGGAATCCGTTGTTTCCAGCAAACGGCGGAGCGCGGCGAGCGTGTTCTCATCGAGCGATCCTGTTTCGTCCGTCTCCTCCTCGAGCACGGCGGGCGGAGGCGGAGTAGCCAGTTCTTTGAGTGCCGCTTCAGCCACCTTTCGCACCTCCTCGACCGGATCGTGGGCGAGCGCTCGAAGCGGCGCCTCGACCTCCTCTGCTGTCCCGAGGTGTCCAAGCGCGCGCGCCGCGGAGGATCGCACCACCGACGACTTCGAGCCCGCCAGCGGCAGGATATCGGGCAGGACTCCCCGCAGGCCCAGATCGCTCGCTATCCGTACCAGACGATTGGCGAGACGCGGCGCCGTCACTCCGCGCAGCACGGCGATCACGTCGCCGCTTAACCGGTCGGCTTCCTTGTTCGCGTCCATACCGAAGCCCATAACGATGGCCAGCGCATCGGTCGACGGCCGGGTCACCGCAATCTCCAGCCACTCTGGCGTTCCGCTCGGGAGCGGCGGGTCCAGTTCATCGCGCTCGTGCCAGCGAACGATATCAGGGTAATTGGCCTGGAACCAGCGATAGATGAGCAAGGTGAGTTCCGCGTCGCGGTATGCATAGGCGGCGAGAGTCGGATTGAGCGGCCTGACCATCCAGTCCGCTCGACGCACGGTCTTGTCCAGGCTGATCCCGAACATGCGATGTGCGAGCGCGGCCATGCCATCCTCCCGCCGTCCGAAAATACCAAGGGCTATTTCGCCGACGTCGACGATTGCGTGTGCCGGTATCCCATTGCGTTGCAGCAGCGCAATATCTTGTCCCCCACCCAGGAAAACCTTGCGGGTGGGTCCCTTCATGATCGGCGCCAGCGGCGACAGATCGCCACAGCGCAACGGGTCAATCAACACGCTTACAGTGTCCGACGCGACCTGAATGAGGGCGAGAATATGCTTCCACTCCTGACGCCCGCCAGGCAAGCGCACTACCCGCTGGCCCATTTCCAGATCCACCCCAATGGCATCACTCCGCCGGAGTTCCTCCACCACACGGTCCAGGCGCTCGGCGGTTTGCACATACTCCCGTCGAAAATTAGCTGGGTTGTACGACAGGTCCCTCACGCCGAGGGTCGCTTCTGGAGGATCTCGTCGACCAGCCGGTTAGCCATGGCGATGCTGTAGTTCTGCCCCCGGTCCTGCGGATACACCTGCGACATGTTGGCGAGATAGAGATTGGCGATGGGAGTCGTATGGGGTGGCACTCGATCGGGGTAGCCGACGGTCACGATGGGCTGGGCATACGGCGCTTTGAAGATGCGGTATTCGGTCACCCAAGATGGGTCAAATGCTGGATTTATCTGACGCAAGGCGCGATAGTACCGTTCAAGCACCTGCTCATCGCGCTCGGCATACAACGGGTCGGTCATGGGAAGATAGTTCCCCAGATACACAATGTGTCGCCCGCCATAATCCTCCGGCGGCATGTAGTTTGTGTGCTCCACCAGAGCCAGAAACGGGTAACCGGAGTCATTCACGTTCAGCCAGTACACGTCGGTGAGCTGCCGGTCGAGCGTGAGCACCGCGCAGTGGGCGCCATACGAGTCGACGCTGCCGTATCGTTCAGCGAACGAGCCTGCCAGCGCGGGAATAAGCCGTGTACTGAGCTGCGTCGGCAAGGTTGATACCACGCGGTGGACGACCTCTTCGCCGCCCGAGAAGGCGACCCGAAACCCATCCGCGACAGGTGTAACCCCCGTGACGGCCGTGCCGAATCGCGCTTCCCCACCCAGCCGGCGTATTTCGGCGACGAGCGCGTCGTAGAGCTGCTGAAAGCCGCCACGAAGGTATCCCAGCGATTGACTGCGATAGTGCATCCTGGCCCAAAACCACGGCATGGCGATCTCGCGATACCGGTCGCCAAACTTAGATTGCAGCAGTGGCTCCCAGAGCACCTGATACACCCGCGGCCCCATCCACTTCCGCAGCCACGCGTCCGCCGTCATCTGTTCCAGCCGGTGGTAGTTCGGCTCCAGCTTGAGGTACGCGACGGCTGCTCCGAGCCGGATTCGATCAAGCAGGGGAAGCGCGGCAAAGCGCAGCAGGCTCCAGGGAGAGTCCAATTCCAGCATCTTGCCGTCGATCAAGGTGCTCGTCACTGGGACCGGCCAGACCAGCTTGGACGACAGCCCCAACTCATCAATCAGAGCGGTGGCCGCTCGGTCGGAGCGAAAAAGGTGGTGGTAAAACTTTTCGAGGTATGAAGGGCCGAGCTGGAATCCCGCGGCAAGCCCGCCAGGTATCGGCTCACGCTCGAAGAGAACAACCTCTTCCCCTCGCTGCGCCAGTCGCAGGGCAACCGTTAGTCCCAGCGCCCCCCCACCCAGTACAGCGTTGCGGGTCAAGAGCTATCTCACACTCGTCGGTTTATAGAATCGCTTCACTATATCATGGTAAAAACCAGTCTCCAATACAGGAAGGTAAGGTGCGTGGCAGATAAGCGCGGTATCGAAGCCGCTGTGGATCGCTCCCTCTGCGTGGGCAGCGGTCCCTGCTTCGTTCTGGCGCCCCGAGCATTTCAGCTTGACGCCGACATGAAGGCAATGGTCCTCGATACATCCAACGAATCTGAGGAGTCGTTACTCGCGGCTGCCCAGGAGTGCCCGACTCAAGCCATCTATCTTGCCCGGCATGGCAAAAGTTTGTACCCCTGATCGGCGCCTTCGCCACCACGAGAGAGGAAGCAAGAGCGTGCAGCATCGACGCATCATTAAACGAGGCCCGGTGGTCTTCGCCACTCGGGAGGACGGGTCCATGGACCCGTCGTCAGCCTCCAGTCAGGGACTGTTCCTGGCCGACACCCGCTACCTGAGCATCTTCCAGATTCGTATCGACGACGAACCGCCGATACTGCTCGGATCGAGCGAAGAGATCCTGTTTCAGGCTTCGTTTCTACACACGAACGCCGCACTGCCCGACGTGGCGGCCCGAGGTCTAGGCGTGCTGCAACGGAACCTGATCGATCAGGAGGCGGTCAAGGTCGAAGTGACTCTGGCGAACTGGGCCTTACGTCCGGTCGAGGTCGAACTGTCCTTTGAGATCGATTCGGATTTTTTTGACTCCTTTGAGGCCCGAGGAGTCAAACGGCTCAAGCGTGGCGAAACCAAGCCGATCAGGACGACCGCCAACAGCATCGAATTGGAATACGTGGGGCTCGACCATGTCACCCGCATTACCCGAATTACCACCAAACCGGAGATGGCGAAGTACGAGGAGAAGCGAGCGCACTTTCCCGTAAAGCTGGATGTTGGAGAGCGGTGCACAATCGAGCTCGAGATTACCATGGTGCAGAAAGCGCCGGAGGGCGTCAGCCTACAGCCCGAGCCGCACCAGGCCAAGGTGCCGAAGCCGGAGTGGTTTGACGATGCCACCCGCATTACCACCAGCAACGCCACGGTGAATGCCATTATTCAGCGAAGCATCGACGACCTCGAAGTGCTGCTGCTTGAATTCGATAAGGAATGGGTTCCCGCTGCAGGATTACCGCGTTTCGCCGTTCCCTTCGGCCGGGATTCCCTGATTACCGGCCTGGAAACCCTTATGTGGAACCACCACCTGTCGCGAGATGTCCTGCGTTTTCTAGCCGCACGGCAAGGGAAGGAAGAGAACCCGTGGAATTATGAACAGCCGGGCAAGATCATGCATGAGATGCACACCGGTGAGTTGGCGCGGCTCAAAGAAGTGCCGTTCGGCCTGTTCTATGGGTCCGTTGACTCAACTGTTTTGTTCCTGGTACTCGCCGGCGAGTACATCCGCTGGACCGGCGATCTCGACTTGTATCACGAACTGAAGCCCAACTTTGAGGCTGCCTGGCAGTGGATCGACAAGTATGGAGACATTGACGGCTCGGGGTATGTACAGTACGAGGCCCACACTCCGCCTAAAGCCAGTTCGGCCGCGCTCACCGTGGGGCTGTTCAATCAAGGCTGGAAAGATAGCTCCACAGCGGTCATGTACGCCGACGGCACGATGGTCACCAAGCATCCAATCAGCCTTGCCGAAGTTCAGGGCGATCTCTATCGCGCCCTCCATTTGTGGGGAGGCCTGTACGACAGCATGCCTGCCTCCGAAGGTATGGGTGAATTGAGCGGAAAGTTCCACGCCAGGGCGCACCAGCTGTACAAAAGATTCAACCAGGATTTTTGGATGCCCGACAAGGGATATTATGCGATGGCCCTCGACGGTGATCATCGCCAGGTAGACTCCATTACCTCCAATCCAGGCGAGTGCCTCTGGTCACGCTTGATCGACGATTCGCGTGTGGAAGCGACCGTCAAGGTACTCATGTCGGAGTCGATGTTGACGTCGTGGGGCATCCGCACCATGGCCGCGACGGAGCGAGCGTACAACCCGCTCAGCTATCACGATGGGTCGGTCTGGCCGTTTGAAAATGCCATCATCGCCGCCGGCCTCAAGAAGTACGGCTTTATCTGTGAGACCCAACAGGTCTTCGACGCGTTGCTCGATGCCTCGCTGTACTTCGAGTACCGACGATGGCCGGAAGTGTATGCCGGGGTGAGCAAGAATACCGGCGGCGTCCTGGCCAGACAACCTGATGCTTCACGTCCGCAGGCCTGGTCGGCGGGCGCCATTTTTCTCTTCGTTCAGTCGATGCTAGGAGTGGCAGCCCGGCCGTTCTCCGCTCACGTCGACATCACACCTGCACTGCCGGCTTGCATTGACGAGATCACCGTGGAAAACCTCTGCATCAACGGCTGCCGGCTCGGTCTGCGCATCCTGCGCGAGGGTAACTCGATCTTGATGGAGATTCGAGACAATCCCGGAGATCTCGACATTGTCATACACCCACCCACGAGGAACCACAAACATGTGGAAGGCGCGGACTTGCCAGCAGTTTCTAAGTGACCGCTACGGCTGCCCCATTAGTCGCGTCGCCTGCCCCTTGGGCTGAAGATTCTCTACAAACAAAATCTGGCTCCGGTTGATGACCATCAAGTCCTCTGGAGAGTGCAAATCTGCGGTAAGCTTCACCAGCGTGCGCTGCAGGCCCCGCCCCCGTCCGCTGGCCTGCGACGCCAGATAGTACACGTGACGCAGGTAGTAAAAGTCGCCGCCGGGCGAACTGAGCTTTCCGAAGTAGATCTGCTGGTTGGTCAGGAATACCGCCTGATACTCATTTGACTTTATCGCCGAGGCCAGCGGATCGGATGAGCTCAAGGCCCGAACAACGGTAAGCGCCAGCAGCACAATAACCACCAGAGCGATGATGCCCCCAATGACCAGCCCGAGGCGTCGCAAGCTGCGCTTCGAGATCGTCAGGGCGTCATTGGAGGAGTGCGTCATCTACCATCCCTGCATTGCATCAAGAGGGGCTCCCGCCAGCGGGAGCCCCTCCGCCCAGTGTGTCCGGGTCGCGCTATTGACCAACTACGATGTAATTGAAGACGACCGTGTTCGCGGCTGAAGTTGGTGTACCGGGTACATAGTTGATAGTAAAACTAGTGTTTGTGACAGTCACGTAGTACCGATCATTTGCGCCTATCAGTGGACTCGTCGGCGTCACGACCACCACCGGCGTGTTGGCATAGGCTCTCGCAAACGTAAAGGAGGCGGCCGGCACTGCTGTGCCGCTAGCGGAACCGATGGGAATGGAGGCACTCAACGTGCCGGCCAGATCCCTGTTCCCGTTCGCCACGATGTGACTAGAGGGCGCCGCTATCAAGTCAGTGTTGCTGCCCAGGGTTGTATTCCCGTTCAGCGAGGTTGCGCCAGTATGGACCACATTACCGGTCAGTGTGATGATGGTTCCCTGCAATCCCAGCGGACCCGGCGTCGTCGTTCCCGACGTATTGGGGGCGACCAGGTTGCTGAGGGCGAAGGTGGAGGTACCGGCAAGGGAGAAGTTACCGGAGACCGCCAGGTTACCCGCAACATTCACGTTGGCGCCGGTCAGGGTGAGCGTGCCGAGAGTGTTGCCCCCGGCCGTGGTGGGGAGTGCTCGGATGCCGTTTGCAATCACGCCGGTTGCGCCGTTGACGCTCAGATCGCCGCCCACAACGCCTGCTCCGCCGACGTTCAAGTTGGTGGCCAATGACAGAGTGTTAGCGGTCAGCGCACCGCTGGAGTTGACGCCGAGGGAGACGCTGGAGTTGTTCGGGCCCAGCAGGATAAGCGGCCCGGTAGTGGGACTGGTGTTCGCGGTACCGAGCGTCAAGGACTGCAGGCTCAGCGCGCCGCCGCCCGACAGGTTGCTGAGCGAGAGCCCGGTGACCGTGGCTTTGCTGAGGTCGACGGCGCCGGTGGCAGTGATATTGGTAAAGGTTGCCGCGCCGGCACTCAGCGTACCGGTCGAGGAGATGCTGCCGGCCGACAGCGTCCCTGTATCGGCAATGCCCGTTGCCGTAATGTTTCCGGCCGCCACGGTACCAGTGGTGGTGAGGCTCGTCGCATTCAGCGATCCGGAAGTCGTGAGGCCACCCGCCCCAGCGTCCACGCCATTCGCGCTGATCCGTCCTGACGCGGTCAGCGTACCACCCACGGTTGCTGCTCCGGTTAATGCCAGCGACCCGCCGCTGATGCTGCCGGCCGAGGTCAGGGTACCCGCCTGCAGATTGCCCGACGACGTAACGTCGCCCAATTTGGTACCGCCGATTACCACCAAGTTGTCACTACTCAACCCGTTCTTAACCAGCAGCCCCTTGTCGACTTCAGCTTTCTTCTTGGCGTAAAAATTCCCAAAGACGGAGATGTTTTTCTGCACCCGCAGAACATCGGTGACGGTGAGCCGTCCGTTGACGGTGTAGTCCTTGCGGTGTGCGGTCGCTTGGTCGTGGAGTGGAGACGGCCGGCTTGCCAGGGCGTCGCTAAACACCGACGCGACCAACGCTCCCGCTCCGACCAGCGAAGCGGCCAGTTTGATTCGTTCAGACATAGAGTTACCTTCCTCCTGGTGATGTCATGACGTGGACCTGTCAGTGTCCAACTCAATAATGGGGGTTATTTTGGCTGGGGCCGGAACTTGCCAGCGCCCATATTATGGAATAACGCTGCACCTGGGCGGATCGTAACGCGGCAATGATCCTCCTATTCCGGTTCTCGTCTGTCTGGGACCCACCCCAATTTGTTGCGGAAGAGTCCAACCAGCCCAAGCCGGTACGATTCCTCTTCCACGTGGGGACTCAACGCTCGTATTTGCTCGGTCCCAAGCGATACGTCGATCCGGCGGTCTGTGATTTGCCGCACCTGGTCGGCTGGAATTATGACGTCGCCGTTGATTAGACCATGACGAACGACGATGCCATGAAAAATATCCTGCTGGTCCGAACCGAGTACCTCGTGAACGGCGCCGACGCGGTCTCCGCCGGACGAATACACCGAGGTATCCTCCAGGATGGCTTTCCAGGAGAGCGGTTGCCCTTCACCTGTGTCTGAGAGATTCACGGTCTACTCCTTTTAACACGAAGCATCGATAAGAGCGGCGATGCCCGGCAACTCTCGCCCCTCCAGAAATTCAAGCGCCGCGCCGCCTCCGGTGGAGATATGCGCCATGCGATCCGCCACCCCGGTTTGCTCCACGGCGGCAACTGAGTCGCCACCTCCCACGATGGTACGGGCACAGCTCGCCGCCAGGCCAAGAGCCAGCTCCCGCGTCCCGGTGGCAAAGGAAGGTATTTCAAACACTCCCATTGGCCCGTTCCAGATAACCGTGCCGGCCGCGGACAACACAGCCGTAAAGGCGTTGATGCTGGCGGGACCAATGTCGACAATGGCCCACCCATCGGGTACGTGCTCGACCGGCACCAGCTTGACGGCCGCATCCGCAGCGACGCGTTCGGCCACCATCACGTCGACCGGCAGATGCACCTCGCAGCCGGCCTCCTTGGCTCGTTCCAGAAAATCCCGTGCCACCTGTACCTTATCGTCCTCTACCAGTGACGCGCCCACGTTCAATCCCTGTGCCTTGAGCAACGTGTTCGCCATGCCTCCGCCAATCAGAAACTCATCGGCAACACCCAGGAGATGCGTCAGGACCCCGACTTTCGAGGAGATTTTTGCTCCGCCAATGAGCGCGACGAGGGGACGCTTGGGATCGCAAAGCACGGATCCGAGCTCGTCAAGCTCGCGCTGCATTAACAGGCCGCTGACCGACGGCACATACTCGGTAATGCCGACCGTCGAGGCATGGGCACGGTGTGCCGTGCCGAACGCGTCGTTGACGTACAGGTCCGCTCCATCCGCAAGTTGACGGGCAAAGGCTGGATCGTTTCGTTCCTCTTCTGCATGGAAGCGCAGATTTTCCAGCAGCAGCACCTGTCCAGGCTTCAGCCTACCAACCATCTCTTTTACTTCAGGTCCAACCGAATCTGGCGCAAGTAGCACTTTGATATCTAACAGTTCCGATAGGCGCTCGCCGACGTGAGCCAGTCGCAGAGACTCCTGCTCGGTTCCTTTGGGCCTTCCCAGGTGTGAGGCCAGAATAATAGCCGCCCCGCGATCAAGGAGATACCGAATGGTGGGAAGGGCGGCACGAATGCGGGTATCATCCCCCGGCGTTCCGCGATCAGTAAGCGGTACGTTGAAATCCACTCGCACAAAAACGTGTTTACCCTGCACGTCCACGTCGGTGACCGACAGCTTACGCGTCACAGCAACATTCCGATTGTCCCAAAGCACGCAGTACGCATCGCCGCTATTATACGAACCGCGCGTACCATTAAGAGCGGGTTCTGCTAAGAGCGGGTTCTGCCTGCGGCGCCATCATGGCGCGCAGGGCCATTCGTGTAAAACTGGGTCCAGGAGATCAACATTGACAGAAAAGCTATCCGGGGTCCGGGTACGAATGGCCCCTGGCCCAACCGGCCCGTTTCATATTGGCCGCACGCGGGCCGCGATTCTCAATTGGCTGTTCGCGCGTCATCACGGCGGCACCTTTATCTTGCGCATCGAGGACACCGACCAGAAGCGCTCGCGCCCGGAGTACCTCACGACCATTCTCGAGTCCTTACGCTGGCTGGGTCTCGACTGGGACGAAGGGCCGGACGTCGGTGGCCCCTTCGGGCCGTACTTCCAGATGGGCCGGCTCGATACCTACCGCGAGTATGCCGACCGGCTCATCCGCGACGATCATGCCTACTGGTGTTACTGCAGTACCGCCGAGCTGGATGCACAACGCGAACAAGCCGAGCGGGAACGCCGCGCCTATCGGTATCCTAAAACGTGCCGCTTCCTGTCCGATTCCGATCGCTCCCAAAGAGAGGCGAGCGGCATACGCCCGGTGCTGCGTATGGCAGTGCCCGACGGCGGGTCCACAAGTTTTCACGATTTGATCGTCGATCAGGTCACCGTGCAGAACAGCGAGATCGACGACTCGATCATCGTCAAGAGCAACGGCATTCCGACCTACAACTTCGCCGTGGTGGTCGATGATCTGACCATGGAGATCACGCATGTGATTCGGGGTCAGGATCATGTCCCGAACACCCCGCGGCAAGTGCTGCTCTACGGTTTTCTCGGCAAGCCCGTCCCCACTTTTGCCCACCTTCCCCTGGTGCACGGAATGGAGGGCGGCAGGTTATCCGCGCGGCACGGCGCGGAGGCTGTGACAGCATATGGCAATGATGGGTACTTGCCGGAGGCTCTGGTGAACTACGTTGCCACCATCGGCGCGGCGTATGACGGGGAGCGCGAGATTTTCTCGCCCGCCGAGCTGATCGAAGCGTTCGACATTGCGAAGATTGGTAAGTCCAGCGCCTCCTTTAGCGAGGAAAAGCTGGAGTGGATGAACGCGGTACACATCCGCTCGTTGCCACTCCACGAATTTGCGCGCCGCGCTCTCCCTTTTCTTGAGATGCACGGGCTCATCGGCACTCCGCCTGGCCAGGACGAGGTCGAATTCGCTGCGAGAGCGCTGCGCCTGGAGCAAGAGCGAGTCAAGACCCTGGCGGAATCCCCGGATGCCATTGCGTTTTTCTTTGACCGCGACCTGGTATACGACCCCGTATTTCTGGTCGGCAAAAAGTCGACCGTCGAGACGGCGCGCGCTGTGCTCGAAGAGTCGTTGAACGTCGTCAACGGCTGCGAGCCCTTCGAGCACGACCCGCTCGAAGCATCGTTTCGCGCACTTGCCAATCGACTCGACGTGAAACCGGGCATTGCTTTCAGCACCATCCGCGTTGCGATCACAGGACGGACGGCCACCCCGCCGTTATTCGACACCATGCTGGTGCTCGGTCGCGAGCGAGTACGAGATCGCCTGAAGTCTGCGTTGAGCAAGGTTGAAAGTCTCAAATAGCCACAGCATACAATGAGCAGCCGTATCCGGCAGCCTTGATCGGGCGCGTAGCTCAGTTGGTAGAGCGCGCGGCTTACATCCGCGTGGTCACAGGTTCGAGTCCTGTCGCGCCCACCACTCTCCACCCGAGCAAAGCACGCCGACGCCGTGGGGCTGAGCCGCCTCAGTGTCGGAGCCTATAATAAAGCGGCCTCAGGGCCTTTGTCGCAGTTGCCGCTTAGGGGAGTATGAATACGTGATTGATTCCACGATGCAGAAATACGCCTTTTTCCAGGGAAAGATCGTTCCTCTGGAGGAGGCCAAGGTCAGCGTCATGACGCACGCTCTGAACTATGGAACCGGCGTGTTCGAGGGCATCCGCGGGTACTGGAACGACGAGAAAGAAGAACTCTATCTGGTCGTCCTGCGGGATCACTTCGTTCGCTTCCTGCGCAACACGCGCATGGTGCGCATTGAGGTACCGTTCAGCGCGGACGAGTTAGTCGATCTTACCCTACGGCTGGTGAAGATGCATGGCTACCGCGAAGATGTGTATATCAGACCGCTGGCCTACAAGTCTTCTGAGCACATCGGCGTCTCGATGAACGGCGTGGCCGACGATTTCACCATGTTTGTGAGCCCGTTCGGCAACTATGTCGATCTGGATCACGGTCTGGCCGTGTGCGTGAGCTCATGGAAGCGGAGCGACGATAACGCCATCCCAGCTCGGGCCAAAATAACCGGGAACTATATCAACAGCGCCCTGGCCAAGGACGAGGCGGTGGTGAATGGATATGATGAGGCCATCGTGCTAAACCCTCAGGGCTACGTCTCGGAAGCGAGCTCGGCCAATCTGTTCATGGTGCGCGACAACGTACTTATTACCCCCTCGATCTCCGACACCATTCTGGAAGGATATACGCGGGACATTATAAGTAAGCTCGCTCAAGATGAGTTGGGAATCCCCACCGTGGCCCGAATGGTATCGCGGAGTGAACTGTACTACGCGGACGAAATGTTTCTGACTGGAACGGGTGTCCAGTTGGCCGCAATTACCTCTGTCGACCGCCGGAATATCGGCAATGGACGTGTCGGTCCCATAGCCAGCAGCCTCCAGAGTCTCTACTTCGAGGTGGTGAAGGGACGGAATCCCAAGTACCTGGACTGGCTGACCCCGGTCTATGCGCCCCTCAGGGTTGCTATTCCGGAAGTTTCAGCGAAATAGCGTAATTCATTCAAGCCGGCGGATAGGTACTGATCGGGGCGCGCCTCGCAGCAGGGCACTGTCCTCCGCTTGCGGTACGTGAACGAACTGGAGGGTGCCATGTCCAAGCCGTGGTCAGACGATCGCTACGCGTATGTCGTCCGAATGTTCGACGTGATCGCCGAGCGGTACGATGTGATGAACTGGGTGATGACGTTGGGGCAGGATCAGCGCTGGCGTCGTCAAGCGGCCCATGTCACGAACCTGAGCGAAGGAGATACCGCTCTTGATGTGGCTACCGGCACCGGCGATCTTGCCCTCGAGCTGGCAGAGCAGGTTGGACGGGGCGGTCAGATCCTGGGAATCGACATTGTTCCGGCCATGCTTGAGCAAGCGCGTCGAAAAATAGCCGGCCGCGTCCTGCCGGTATCGTTCGAACCAGGGGATGCGCATGACTTGAATTATGCCGACGACTCATTCGACGCCACGGTGTGCGGATTTGGGCTGCGGAACATGGACAACCGCCAACACGCACTGACCGAGATGGCACGTGTGACTCGACCCGGCAAGAGAGTCGTTATTCTTGATCTCACCCCACCCAGTAATGCATTGGCGCGTGGCTACATGGATCAGGTAATACCGCGCCTGGGCCAGGTACTGGCCGGTGCACGGGAAGCATATACGTACCTCCCTGAGTCAGTCCAGGATTTCCCGGATGCGCCTACGTTGGGCCGAATGATGCAGGCGGCCGGTCTGCGCGGTGTACATTACCGCGTACTCAACTTCGGTACGGTAGCCCTGCATTGGGGGACCAAGTCTCGGGCATAGAACTCTTGGCCACCACCCGAGTCGCCGCCCGCAAATCATGAACCAATGGCCTGTGGTAGAGGACGTTGCTCACCACTGAGAGCAGGGGAGACGAGCAGAGGGCGGGGAAACTCAGCTCCCCGCCCTGTCGCTGCGCTATGCCCCTATCGTGTCTCGGACTTTGAGGTCTGCTCAGCAATCACTGCCTGAGCGGCGGCCAGTCGAGCCACGGGCACGCGGAACGGTGAACAACTGACATAGTTCAGACCGATCGAGTTGCAGAACTCGACGGAACTTGGATCGCCGCCATGCTCGCCACAAATGCCGATCTCCAGATCGGGGCGGGTCTCACGGCCCGCCTGAACGGCCATCTTCATCAGTTTACCCACACCTTCTCGATCCAATTCCTGGAAGGGATTGGTGGGAAGGATACCCATCTCGACGTATTTCAGCAGAAACTTACCCTCGGCATCATCGCGCGAGTAGCCGAATGCCGTCTGGGTCAGATCGTTGGTACCGAAGCTGAAGAACTCGGCATCTTCGGCGATCTTATCGGCCGTCAGACAGGCGCGTGGGATTTCGATCATGGTCCCGATCTTGTAGTGCACTGCAGCATTCGATTCGCCGAGCACCTCACTCGCTACCCGCTTGATACGTTCCTTGGCGGCCTTCATCTCGTTGGCCGTGCCAACCAAAGGCACCATTATTTCGGGACGAACATCGACGCCTTCCGCTTGTAGCTGCACCGCCGCGGTCAGGATTGCCCGAACCTGCATGTCGATGATGCCTGGATAGAGGATCCCCAGCCGGATACCACGTAGCCCCAGCATCGGGTTCTGTTCCCGCATGCCGGCAACCGTCTGGAGCAAATGCTCCTTTTTCTTCAACTCAGACGGGTCATTGCCCCGAATGCGCAGTGTGGTGACCTCTTCGATCAACTCGTCGTAGGACGGCAGGAACTCATGCAAGGGAGGGTCGATCAAACGAATGACCACCGGCAGCCCCTGCATGGCCTGGAGTATGCCGCGAAAATCCTGGGTCTGAATGGGCAGCAGTTTCCGCAGGGCATCCTGGTAGTCTCGAACCGCCTGAGATCCCTCGACTCGTTGACGCGCTGCCCGCAGCGCCTCCTGTGCGCGCCCATCCTGCCGCCATCGCTGGTCCGCATCCGCCTCGAGTTTTGAAACCTCGTCTTGAAGGCGGTTGGCTTCCTCGGCGGAAAGGATCATCTGATGCACGATCGGCAGCCGTTCCTCTTCAAAAAACATATGCTCGGTGCGGCACAGGCCGATTCCCTGCGCGCCGTACTCGCGGGCGCGCTGCGCATCGCGTGGATAGTCCGCATTGGCCCAGACCTCCAACCGGCGGATCTCGTCCGACCAGGCCAGAATCTCAGCCAGTTCTCTCTCTTCTGAGAATCGCGGGGAAATCGCTGGAATCTCGCCCAGGAAGACTTCGCCGGTGGCTCCATCGATACTGATGACGTCGCCCTCGCGCACCTGGTTCCCGTTCGAGGTCATGGTACGTGCGCCTAGATCGATTTTGAGTGACTCGACCCCCGCCACGCACGGTTTGCCCATCCCCCGGGCAACCACCGCGGCGTGGCTGGTCGCGCCACCGCGCGCCGTCAGTATGCCACGGGCCGCGATCATCCCATGCACATCATCGGGCGATGTCTCCGGGCGAACCAGAATAATCGCCTCACCGGAAATACCCTGCTCGGCCGCCCGATCGGCATCGAAGACCGCTTTGCCGACAGCCGCGCCAGGAGAGGCGTTCAGTCCGCTGGCAATCAGCTTACCGCTGTCGATGGCCTGCTGACGAGCGTGATCGTCGAAGCGGGGCAGCAGCAGTTGCACCACGTGCTTGGGATCGACGCGCATCAACGCTTCCTGGCGCGATATCGATCCCTCGTTGACCATGTCCACGGCGACCTTTACCGCCGCGGCCGCGGTTCGTTTGGCGTTGCGGGTTTGCAACATGTAAAGTTTGCCGCGCTCGATGGTGAACTCGAGATCTTGCATGTCGCGGTAGTGCCGCTCCATGCGGGTGGCGATATTCTGAAACTCCTGATAGGCCTTCGGCATTTCCTGGTGCAGGGCGCTGATCGGCTTGGGGGTCCTGATACCGGCCACTACGTCCTCGCCCTGCGCGTTAATCAGATATTCGCCGAACAGTTTGGCCTCGCCGGTCGAGGGATTGCGCGTAAAGGCGACGCCCGTCCCGGAATCGCTGCCCATATTGCCGAACACCATGGTTTGCACGTTGACCGCGGTCCCCAGGTCGTCCGGAATGCCCTCCGACTGGCGATAGGCACGCGCCCGCTCGCCGTTCCAGCTTCGGAACACAGCCGCGATCGCCTGCTGCAATTGCTCATAGGGATCGGTCGGAAAGTCGCGCCCAAATTGCTCTCGCGTAATAGCCTTGAAGCGCTCCACCACCTGCTGGAGCGCGGCTACATCGAGGTCCGCATCGATGGCCGCTCCGGCTTCCTGCTTCTTTTCCTCGAGAGCGTGCTCGTAGAGATCCGGGTCGATATCCAGCACAATTTTGCCGAACATTTGGATGAAACGGCGATACGCATCAAAGGCAAAGCGGGCGTTGCCACTCTGCCGCGCAATCCCTGCCGTGGTCTCGTCGTTCAGCCCCAGGTTCAGTACCGTGTCCATCATGCCAGGCATGGAGAACTTTGCGCCTGAGCGCACCGATACCAGCAGAGGATTCGACGGGTTCCCGAATTGTTTGCCTGCTTTTTCCTCGACGTCTTTCATGGCCCGCTTCGCCTGATCCCATAGGCCATTCGGGAACTGCTGCCCGGCGTCGTAGTAGGCATTGCAGGCCGCGGTCGTAATGGTAAAGCCGGGAGGCACGGGAAGGCCCGCCTGCGTCATCTCGGCGACGCCGGCGCCTTTTCCACCCAGCAGGTCGCGCATACCCGCATTGCCCTCTTCGAAGAGGTAGACCCACTTGCCGTGCGTCGCCGGCGCCTCGGACTTGTCAGTCAGTGTCTGTGCCATGCCTTCTCCCTCGTGTGTTCCACCCTACAAAAAGACAGCGTACCTGGCCGTCTTTACCATCTCATGCACTCTTCGATTAGGCTCCAGCCGAAGTCAGTCGCCTCATTATACCGCCCTTACCATGGCCCTAATCGCTCTCGAAACAACTGTGGAAGCGAGTCCACGGGATGCCGCTCCTGCTGCATTGTGTCCCGATCTCGGACCGTCACTGTGCCGTCCTCCAGGGTCTGGTAGTCGACCGTGACCGCCCATGGAGTACCGATTTCATCCTGGCGGCGATATCGCTTGCCCACGTTGCCAATGGAATCCCAGGCCACCGGAAAGTGCGGCTTGAGGGTACGGTACACCTGCCTGGCGCACTCAACGATATCCGGCTTGTTGGCCACCAGCGGAAAGACGGCGACCTTATAGGGCGCCAGATGCGGCTTCAGATGCAGCACGGTGCGCCGGTCGCTCGCCTTGGGTCCGGTCTGCTCCTCGGCATAGGCATTGAGCAGGACCACCAAAAAGGTCCGATCGACCCCGACTGCCGGCTCAATCACGTAGGGGACAAACCGCTCCGCCGTGTCGTCGTCGTAGTAGGAAAGATCGGCCGCGGAGCCCGCAATATGGGCCTTGAGATCGAAGTCAGTCCGGTCCGCGATGCCCTCCAATTCCTTGATGCCAAACGGGAATTCATACTCAATGTCGGCCGTTTGCTTGGAGTAGTGTGACAGCTCGGAGCGTTCATGATCGCGCAGATGAAGCTTCTCGGGGTTGACCCCCAGATCCTCGGTCCACCAGCGCATCCGCTCAGTCCGCCAGAATTGAAACCACTCATCGTCGGTACCCGGTCGCACAAAGAACTCCAGCTCCATCTGCTCAAATTCACGGCTGCGGAAGATGAAGTTGCCCGTGGTGATCTCGTTGCGAAACGACTTGCCGATCTGCGCGATGCCGAACGGAACCTTGCGAGCCGTGGTCTGCAAGACGTTCTTAAAATTGACGAATGTGCCTTGAGCTGTCTCTGGACGAAGGTATGCGACGGAGGCGTCGTCCGCCAGAGGACCGACGTGCGTTTGAAACATCGTGTTGAACTGGCGAGGTTCGGTCAGCGCCCCTCCACAGGCGGGACAGACCGAGACGTCGGCCAGGTCGTCTTCGCGAAAACGACGTTTACAGTGCTGGCACTCAACCAGTGGGTCGTTGAAGTTTTCCAGGTGCCCGGAGGCAGACCAGACAGCCGGCGGCATAACAAGGGCGGAATCGAGTCCGACCACGTCGTCCCTCAGGTGCACATTGGTGCGCCACCAGGAGCGCTTGATGTTCTGCTTCAACTCGACGCCAAGCGGACCATAGTCCCAAAAACCGCTCAATCCGCCATAGATCTCACTGCTGCCAAACACGAAGCCGCGCCGCTTGGCGAGCGCCACAATCTTGTCCATCGTTACTGTCACTTGATCGCTATCCATGCTCACCGTTCCTTCGAGGGTTGCTTGCGGGGATTGCTTGATACTAGACAGAAGACGACGGAGAGCACCATACGATGGTCGAAGGAAGAGGTCGCAATGCTGAACGAAGAGCAGATATCACAGCAACCGGAGGTCTGGATGTTTACGGCTCCGAATCCCGGTCCGAAGACTCTGGACGGCACGCACTCGTTCGTGGTGGGGCGGTCCACCGCCTACTTAATCGATCCGGGCCCTGCACATGAGGCCTACCAGGACCAATTAGGGGACTGGGTCCATACCGCAGGTGTCCGGATGGTTGCGATTCTGTTGAGCCACGGACATCCGGATCATGAGATGGGTGCAGCTCGACTGGCGGCATCTCTTTCAGTTCCGGTGTGGAGTTCAGATAGGCTGGCGACCGAGGAGAACCTGGCTTTACCGGTTGACCGCACCTACGGGGCAAATCACACCTTTCCCACCGATGACGACACGCTCCATATCGTGCCCAGCCCCGGCCACTCTGAAGACCATGTAGCCTTCTGGCTGGAAGGGGCCCGCATTCTCTTCGCCGGCGACTCAATTCTGGGCCGCGGCACCACGCTGGTCGCCCCGCCGCAGGGCAACATGATCCGCTATATGGAAACGTTGCAGCGGCTCCAGAACCTGGATGCGCGCGTCATTGCACCCGGTCACGGCCCGCTTATCACCAATCCGGCCGCCAAGATCAGGGAGTATCTGCGCCACCGCAAGGAACGCGAAGCACAGATCCTCGATGCCCTGCGGGACAGACCCGCCACCATCCCGGAATTGGTGGAAGGTCTCTACCGGGATGTAGATACCCGTCTACATGGGCTCGCGGCAGGCTCCGTCCAGGCTCAACTAGACAAGCTCGAAATCGAGGGACAGGTCCGACGTATTGACGAGAAATTCGCTGCCATCGATCAGTAGCCTTCGTCCCCAGGCAGCAAGAACGCGGTGGCTCCGTCCCGCTCAATGACGCGCGGCATGACCGCTTCCAGGTCTGCCGGCGTGGTGGCGGCGATCAGCTCATCGATGGCTGAGTAACGCGCCATCCGTTCCAGGTGCTTTTCCGTGGCGAAGACCAGCGGGAAGTCTCCCCGCTCGGCGCGCTGCAAGGCATCCACCGGTGAAATCCAGAGGCTGGCGGTGGTCTCAATCGCATCGTGCAGCGGTTCTTGATCGGCCGGCAGACGCGCCACAAAAAAATGAGTGTCGTAGCGCCTGGGGAGGGTGTCCGGCGTGATCCAGCGCGAAAAGTGGTGGAGTTGCGTGATGTCGAGACACCAGCCGAATTCGCGGGCGACTTGCAGCATGGTCAGGCGGCCACTCTGGAGGTTGCCTCGTGCCAGCTCACGGGACGCCGTCAAGAGGTCCGTGTCTCCCACAGGGACCATTTCCCGCGCAAGTATGACGCCTGCTTCCTCGAACAGCTCACGCAGGGCGGCAACGCGCAGCCCGAACCACGCGGTCCCTCCAGCATCGTCGTTCTGCACACCGTCGTCTGTGGAGAGAACCTCAAGGAGATCGGGATCGCGATCTGCCGGGTCGACCTTGCCGCCGGGAAACACGAACACATCCGCCGCAAAATCGCTGCGAACATGGCGTCGCACCATAAAACATTCCCAGCCCTGGCTGGCGTCGCTCGATTCGCGAACCAGAATCACCGTCGCGGCCTCAACCGGCTGAACCGGCGTCTTGTCACTCATGCCGCACGCTCAAACAGGGCGCTGATCCCCTGCCCCACGCCGATGCACATGGTAGCCAGGCCAAAGCGCGCCTCGCGTCGCTGCTGCTCGCGTACCAGTGTTCCCACCAGCCGGGCCCCGCTGGCGCCAAGGGGATGACCAAGGGCGATGGCGCCGCCGTTCGGATTCACCCGCTCTTGGTCGAGCCCTAACGCACCGATACAGGCCAGCACCTGTGCCGCGAAGGCTTCATTCAGCTCGACCAGGTCGAGGTCCGAGGTCGTGAGGTCGTGGCGCGCGAGCAGCTTGCAGGTAGCAGGGACGGGTCCGATTCCCATGTAGTCGGGATGAACACCCGCCGTGGCGGCATCCACGAATCGAGCGAGCGGGTCGAGGCCGAGGTCCCGAGCTAGGCCAGCCGACATCAAGAGCAGGGCAGCAGCGCCATCGTTCAACTGGGAGGAATTACCGGCAGTCACCGTGCCGTCCGGTTGAAAGGCCGGTCGCAAGCGAGAAAGTTTTTCCAGAGAGGTGTCGCGGCGCGGGCCTTCGTCCCTCTCGACAACGACCGGATCGCCCTTGTGTTGCGGTATCGGCACCGGCACAATTTCCTCGGCCAGGCGGCCATCGTCCTGTGCCGCCGTCGCTCGCCGGTGGCTGCGCAGCGCCCAGGCGTCCTGGTCGGCTCGGGAGATATGGTGCGATTCGGCTACTCGCTCAGCCGTTTCTCCCAAGCTGATAGGTGGATATAACGCCTGCATGCGCGAATTGACCATGCGCCAACCCAAGGTGGTGTCGTACATGGTCTGGTTTCCGCGAGGATAGGCGTCTACCGGCTTTGGGAGAACGAACGGCGCGCGTGTCATGCTTTCAACGCCGCCCGCCACGATCACCTCGGCCGCGCCTACCTGTATCTCCCGTGCCGCCGACACCACGGCCTGTAAGCCCGATCCGCAGAGTCGATTGACAGTTGCTCCCGGCACTTCGATCGGCAGCCCGGCAAGCAAGGCCGCCATGCGAGCCACGTTGCGATTGTCTTCGCCGGCCTGGTTCGCGGCGCCCCAAAACACATCGTCAATCAGAGCAGGGTCTATTGCGGCGCGTTCCACCACCTCTCGGATAACCTGCGCTGCCAGGTCATCGGGACGGACATCCTTGAGCGCCCCCCCATACTTGCCAAATGGTGTACGGACGGCCTGTACCACCACTGCGTCGTGCAGATCCATCGACCGTTACAGCTTCCAGGGATTGGAGCCGCGCTCGCTGGTATTGACAATGACGCTCTTGACCTCCGTGTACTGCTTGAGCGTCTCGAAGCCGCGTTCGCGGCCAATGCCGGACTGCTTGTAGCCGCCAAAGGGTAGGCCCGGCATGGCGGTGGCGTGGGTGTTGATGCCCATCACGCCGGTGCGCACCGCGCCCGCCACGCGATGCGCGCGTCCCACATCCCTGGTCCACAACGTTCCGGCCAACCCGTACATGCTGTCGTTGGCCATGGCGATCACCTCCTTCTCATCCTTGAAAGGGATAATCACGACCACTGGGCCAAATATCTCCTCCTGGGCTACTCGCATGTCGTTTCGGACATCGGCCAGGACTGTCGGCAACAGATAATTACCGCGCTGCAAGTTCGCATCCGAGGGACGTTCGCCGCCCGCCAGCACGCGACATCCATCCTGCTTCCCACTCGCAATGTACTCCTCTATCCCCTCCAGTTGTCCTGGCGAGATGATCGCACCGATGTGAATACCCGGGTCGGTTGGGTCGCCCACGCGAATCTGCTGTGCCTTGCTGGCAAACCTGTCGCAGAACTCCTGATAGACATCCTGCTGAACGAAGATTCTGGACCGAGCCTCGCACGATTGGCCCGCGTTGTAAAAGATAGCGAACAGGGACCCGTTCACCGCGTCCTCCAGGTTGGCGTCAGCGAAGACAATATTCGCCGACTTTCCGCCCAGCTCCAGCGTTACGCGTTTCATGGTGCCGGCGGCCATTTGCATGATGAGCCGCCCGGTCGCGGTCTCTCCGGTAAACGCCACTTTATCGATACCCGGGTGGCTGGCGAGATAGGCGCCAATTTTCGCTCCCGGCCCCGAAATCACGTTGACGACTCCGGCTGGTATGCCCGCCTCCAGACAGATTTCGCCCATCTTGAACGCCGTCAATGGCGTCAGGCTCGCCGGTTTCAACACCACCGTATTGCCCGCCGCGATGGCCGGGGCAACCTTCCAGGAGGCCATCAGGAACGGGTAATTCCAGGGAATAATCTGGCCCGCGACACCCAGAGGTTCGCGCAGCGTGTAATAGAGCATGCCATGCGGGGCGGGAATCGTCTCACCGGTCAGCTTGGTGGTGGCGCCTGCATAGAACTCGAAGTCCTCGACGGCGGCCAGAATCTCCCCCTTTGAAGACGAAATAGCCTTCCCGGAATTGAGCGTTTCCAATTCCGCCAGTTCGTTGACGCGTTCGCGCACGATCTGCCCAACCTGCATCATCATGCGCGTGCGCTTCGACACGGACACACGCTGCCACGGTCCCTCGAAGGCAGCCCGGGCCGAGGCAACAGCGCGGTCAACATCCGTTTCGGACGCCTTCGGCACCGAGCCGATGACCTCGTTAGTGGCCGGATTCACCACCTCCATGGTCTCGCCGGAGGCGCTATCTGTCAGCTCCCCATTGATGACCATTTGATACTGCTTTAAATCGGTCGCAACCATGGACGGCTCCCACGCTCACTTGTTTCCGGCGCCAGGCCGGAATACCTCTCGGTAAAGAAAAAAAGCGCCACCACAAATGTGGTGGCGCCCCTCATCGTACTACTTGCCTTTGAATTCCGGTGCTCGCTTGTCGATAAAGGCCTGGAGACCTTCCTGGGCGTCCTGCGACACGAATAGGCGATTCTGCAGTTCGCGTTCCATGAAAAAGCCTGCGTCCAGATGGACTTCGGTGCCCTGCACCACCGCTTGCTTGATCAAGCCCACGGCTTTGCTCGCGCCATTGGCGATGGCGTGGGCGTACTCCTCCACCTTCTCCATCAGTTGCGCCGGAGGGTAAATGTAATTCACAATGCCATAGTCGAGCGCCTCCTGAGGACTGAGCAAGCGACCCGTAATCATCAGGTCCAGCGCCCGTGACTTCCCGATGAGGCGCGACAGGCGCTGCGTTCCGCCGGTTCCGGGCAGCACGCCAAGCTTTACTTCAGGCAGCCCAATCTGCAGTTGAGGACTGTTGGCGGCGAAGCGTATGTCGGTGGCGAGGGCTATCTCCAGGCCACCGCCGACCGTGTGTCCGTGCAGAGCCGCCAGAAAGACTTTAGCCGTGCGCTCGATCTTGCCCAGGGTTTCCTGGGCGCCCAGACAGAACGAGGACTTGAAGTCCGGCTGGCTGGCCTTGAGCATGTGAATATCAGCGCCCGCTGAGAAGACTTTCTCCAGTTCGCTCATCATGACAACGACCTTGATATCGTTATTAAAGCGAATCTCGTCGATAGCATCGTTCAGTTCGATGATGAACTGGCGATCGTACAAATTGAGCTTTGGTTTGTGGATCTTGATATAGCCGATCGGTCCGTTCGTCTCCAGCCGGACAGCCGGAGTTGCCGTCGCCTCGTCCGCCTGGACTCTCGTCTCTGTCACCATCTTGACCTCCTGGGCCCTATGAACCTCGTTGCAATCGTGCACGCCGCCGGTCGGCGGACACCCTCATGCTAGCAACGGCGTTCTCCATGAGAAAACCGACTCCCGGCAAGCGAGGAGAAAAGCTGTCCACAAGATGCCCGAACCCTGCACGCGACTCATTCGCTCGGCTATAATTCGCGCAGATGTTGAACAGGAGGAATATGTGGGTCGAACCACGGTCCAGCCAAAGAACCGCCCGCGAGCGCGCAAGAAAGTCAACGGAATGGCGACTGTCGCCATCATCGCAGTTCTGCTCTTTGCCCTGATTGGGGTGGTGAGCGCCGGCTCGTTTCTCACCAACAAGCTTGCAGGAAGCAGCAAACCGGCGGCCAGGCACGGCCTCACGGGAACCAGCCCTTCCACGACCCTCGCCACCGAAAACCTCGCTCGAGCCCAGGCCCAGGCGAGCGCCATCGTGCAAAAAGCGCAGCTCGATGGTCACGCTATCGTCTCCCAGGAGACCACGAAGGCGCATCGACAGGCCAGATCCATCCTGAATACCGCCCAGCGGCAAGCCAGCAAAATTCAGCATCAGGCGGCTGTCACACGGGTCAGCCCCCCGGTCGCTCTCGCGCAACCGGCGGCCACACCGGTCCCCGCCTATCCGGCGAGCAATGGCTACACCGGCCAACCGATCGCCCAAAACCCCGGCCTGGCCGGAAACCAGTCCTTCAGCACTCCCGGAACAACGGTGGGTCGTGGCACAGCATCCACCGCCGCCGGATCGGCGACGACCCCGAACTTAAGCACCGTTCCCGCCAGTTGGTTGGTGGTCGGCTACAACGCGTCGTTTGGAAGCGGACCGGGTAACGCGGGCAGCATCTCCGTGATCAATCGCAGCGGCAAGCTCTTCAGCGGGGTGGCACGGGTGGCATACACCTCGGGCGGTTTTGCCAGCGCCCCGTTCTCCGGTCTGGCGCCCGGTCAATCGATCACGCTACCGCTCAACGGGGCCGCATATCACGGCGGCGGGTACCATATCCTGCTGATGGGCGTCCACTGAGAACCGCGTGGCGCGGGACCAAAAGTCCTGTGTACCTCGGGTTTGCGCCGGGGGCAGCGTTGGAGTAAATAGTAGGGAGAACCACTTGGCACATCACTTGCCCCTATGACGACGAGCCAACTCAAGCCCGAGAGGCCAGAAAGGTATGGTGTAGGCGTGCAGACGGCAGGGCTGAAAAATGCTTCAAAGAGGGCGGATGCAGGACCCGATGCCTTCCTGACAGCCCAGCGGCAATTCGATATCGCCGCGGACTACTTGAACATTGACCCCAATATACGGGAGATTCTGCGCGATGTGCAGCGCGTGCTCACGGTCAATTTTCCGGTCCACATGGATGACGGCTCGATTCGATTGTTTACTGGGTTCCGGGTGCAGCATAACCTGCACCGCGGTCCCACCAAGGGGGGAATCCGCTACCACCCGTCGGTAACCATGTCCGAGGTGAAGGCACTGGCCATGTGGATGACCTGGAAGTGCGCGATCTTCACCTTGCCCTTTGGCGGAGCCAAGGGCGGCGTAGTGGTTGACCCGAAGCAATTAAGCCTGCGAGAACTCGAGAATCTGACTCGCCGCTTCACCTCGGAACTCACCATCTTGATTGGCCCTGAGAGCGACATTCCAGCGCCGGACATGGGAACCAACTCGCAGACCATGGCCTGGATGATGGACACCTACAGCATGCACAAGGGATATTCGGTGCCTGGCGTCGTGACGGGCAAGCCGCTGAGCATCGGCGGCTCCCAGGGACGGGACGAGGCCACTGGCCGCGGAGTGATGATCGTCACCCTGGAAGCACTGAAGCATCACGGCATCGACCCGGCCAACGCCAGCATCGCGGTGCAGGGGTTCGGCAACGTCGGCAGCCATTCGGCTCGCTTGCTCGCCGAACAAGGGGCCAAAGTGGTTGCCGTAAGCGACGTTTCGGGAGGAATCCACAATGACGCCGGCCTCAACCTGCCAGATGTGCTGCGCTACACCCAGGAGCACGGTACGCTTAGCGGCTTTCCACATGCGGATCGGCTAACGAACGAGGAACTGATGACCCTTCCGGTGACGGTGCTGGTGCCGGCCGCCATGGAAAACCAGATTACCAAAGAGAACGCGGCGCAGATCAAGGCCCGGATTATCACCGAGGGCGCGAACGGACCCACCACGCCCGCAGCGGACGAAATCTTGAATGCCAACGGTGTCTTCCTGGTGCCGGATGTTCTGGCCAATGCCGGCGGCGTCACGGTTTCCTACTTCGAGTGGGTGCAGGACCTGCAACACTTCTTTTGGAGTGAGGAAGAGGTCAATGAGCGCTTGCACCGCATCATGCGCCAGACTTTCAATCGCGTCCTGACGACTCGCGAGAACCACGGCGTGAACATGCGTCTAGCGGCCTATATCGTGGCCGTCCAGACCGTCGCCGACGCCTCGAACGCGCGATCGATTTACCCCTGAGGTCAGAGGAGCCGGCTCCGGCCGGCTCCTTCGCTCCCCCTGGGGGCCTATCCACCCAACGGATACACATGGTCTACGCAGATAGTGAGCAAGACCCGCTTTTCGTCGCGCATGGACTGATCGTATTCATCCCAATTGGGATGAGGCTGTCCCGCCGCCAGCTCGTAGTACCTGCGCAGCAACGGCTGAGCTTCCGGCAAGCCAGCCATAGTCGCCTCGCCATCCACCACCAGATACTCCCAAAAATTGGCTCCCAGCACCAGAATGGTAGCGCGCGGGTCGCGTTGTAGGTTTCTGAATTTGGCCCTGGTCTCCGTGATGGAGACGAGCAGCTTTCCCTCGTCATATGCGCTCAGGACATTCGATAGTTGCGGACGCCCATCAGCACGGATAGTCGCCAGAATAGCCTGTCTTTGACGCTTGAGGAACTCTTCAGCTTGATCTCTGTTCATCGCCACACCTCCGTCCTGGCCCTAGCATAACGCCATAATTTTGCGGCTCTCGGAAGGAGACCGGCACTCATGACGAACAGAACGCGACCGGAGACCTTGCACGAGGTGGGAGAGTTCTCGCTTATAGACCGCATCGCGTCCCTGGTCGGCTCCGGCGAGGCGGTGGTCGGCATCGGCGACGACGCCGCGGTTCTGGACCAGCCCGGCGATGAATACCTGCTGGCCACCGTCGATATGCTCGTCGAGGATGTCCACTTTCGCTTCGGCGGGACTGAAGAAGCTATAGGCCGGCGTGCCATGGCGGTAAACATTAGCGACATAGCGGCTATGGGAGGCACTCCGAGATACGCCCTCGTCTCCCTTGCATTGCCACCCTCCATGGACGTGAACCGTGCCGAAGCGATTATTCGAGGTCTGAGCGCGGAAGGCCGGCAGTTTGGCGTTCAGGTCGTCGGTGGCAATCTGGCCCGTACGTCCGGGCCGGCGATTGTCGATATCGCGCTTCTGGGCAGCGTCCCCAAGGGAGCCGTCCTGCTGCGCTCAACCGCCCGCCCAGGAGACATGCTGGCGGTCACCGGCTCGCTTGGTGAGCGAGCAGCCGCCCGGCTCGCGTATGAAGCCGGCCTTCCCCCCTTCCAGGCCGTGGATAACTGGCCCGATCTGGCCATGCCAAGTCCACGAGTGTCGCAGGGGAAGCTGATCGCCGGCTCGGGTCTCGCGCATGCCATGATGGACCTGAGCGACGGCTTAGGGAGTGATCTTCAGCGCCTTGCGAAGGCGAGTTCAGTGGGAGCAGTGCTATATAGCGAATCGCTGCCCATTAGTGACCTCACGCGGAGCGTCGCGGCGGCGCTGCACCGGTCCGCAGTCGATCTCGCCCTGTACGGGGGCGAAGACTACGAACTGCTGGTTGCGCTACCCACGGTTGCGGTAGCACACCTACAACAGCATCTCGGCGGCTACCAGTTGCATGTCATTGGGACTGTTCTACCCGAGGTCGAGGGCATCGCTGTCGAAAGAGATGACGGCGTGCGGCATGTGATCGGCGATGGGAGCTGGCGACACTTTTAAAGCGCAGCCCTTATACCTTTTTGTGCCCGGTAGTAGCAGCCACCGTTCCATCCGGTAGGTCACGGGTTTCGTAGTCACCAAAAAGGTTGGGCGCTTCGACTTGCATGATTCTCAATACTGCGACAGCGACTCGACGAATTTCCGGTTCAGCATCCGCCGCCCCTCTGTACTCCACAAAGTGGCGAAGCGCTCGGGCGTTAGCGGTCATAAATATCTTGGTTTCAGTTGCGTTCGGCAGCACACTTCTGGCCGCCTCTCGTGCTTTTTTTCGCTTGTTCCGGCCACCCATCTCCGGAAAGTCCGCCGAGATGCGAGCTGTCAGGCCATCGGCAAGAGCGCGGTAGGCATGGTGTGCGTGTTGTACCGCGTCCAGCCAGGTAGCATGCAATTCTGAATCGCCGGCAATAATCTGTGGCTCGACAAAATCGGTATCCGATTCATCCACGTAGCGCTGACTCAGTTGGCTGTATCCCCAGCCGGCTCGGTGCCGAATCAACTCGTGGGAAAACGAGCGTGAGACGCCGGTCACAATGAAGTTCCAGACAGCGTGCTCCAGAACACTCCCGTGCTCCATCGAGATGATATTCGTCAGATAGTCATGGTTGGAGCGCCGGCCCTGTTTTTCCCCGAAGCTCAGATAGCAGATACGACCGGCAACCTCGCACAACAGTTCACTACCGTTCTCAGAGTCGGTGACCCAGCTGGTGGATTCGTCGTCAAGAAACTGTTGAATCCCACTCTGATCCATGCTGGTACGGCCAACCAGGTACACCTTCGGCTCGGTGATTACTCTCATCAGGTCACGCCGATTCGTCCGTTGTCGTCAGGGAAAATGGCGTGGCCGAGAGCGCGAGGCCGAGCAGCAGGCCCAACACCAAACCGCACTTCAACTCGAGTTGCACGAGTGGGACAAAGATGACAAAAATCAGGACCAGAAGTACAACTATAGTGTTTAGCAGACCGTTGGGCGCCTCCCGTCGGGAGAGGAAATCACCCCCGAGCAGGCCGATTACAGGTCCCGCGAGTAAGCCCAGAATGAACAATCACTTCTCCCCTGGATGCTAGGCTAGATCAATAGTAGCACCCGATATGAAGGATCGAAATGCTGCTGGCTATCGACATCGGCAATACCAATATCGTGGCCGGCGTCTTCGAGGAAAACGTGCTGCGCGCCTCCTGGCGTCTGGCTACTGACGCCCGCAAGATGCCCGACGAGTACGTGGTGCTGCTGCGAGCACTCTTCGACGCGGCCGGAATCAGCCCTTCGATCATCACCGGTTCGATTATGTGCGGCGTGGTACCGGGGGCCCAGAGCATGATGCGCGATGGGGTTCAGGGTCTTCTCGGTCGCGCGCCGCTTCTGGTGTCATCAGCCCTGGACCTCGGCATCGAAGTGCGATACTCACCGCCCCATGGCGTGGGGGCGGATCGCATTGCGAATGCGGTAGCCGCGGTGGACGGATATGGCAGCCCCGCCATAGTCGTCGACTTTGGCACATCCACCAACTTTGACGTCATTTCGGACGACGGCGCATATGTGGGGGGCGCCATTGCCCCAGGGCTCGAAATCTCCGAGGAGGCTCTCTTCGCCCATACGGCGCAACTCCCTCGCGTCCCACTCGAACCTCCGGCCACCGCCATTGGTACCAACACCGTTGCCAGCTTGCAGTCCGGCATCTTGTTCGGCTACGCCGGTCTCATCGATGGGATTGTCGGGCGCATCCAGCGTGAACTGAAGGCTCGCGCCATGGTCATAGCAACGGGTGGCCTCGCTCGTACCGTGGCTCCCTGCACTGAGTGTGTGAACCACGTTAATCTCGATCTCACCTTGACCGGATTACGAATTCTTTACAACAGGAATGCCGGTGGAACGTGAGAATCAGGCTTACGCCAAGATAAATCTTTCGCTGGAAGTGCTTGGCAAACGGGCCGACGGGTTCCACGATCTGGTGTCCGTTATGCAAACCGTTTCTCTGTGCGACGATTTAACCTTTGCGCCGGCGGAGGAAGTAACCTTCACCTGTTCACAAGCGGAGTTGACCGGACCAAGTAATCTCGTAGTGCGGGCGGCGAATCGTTTGCGACAGGTCTGCGGTGTGTCCGCTGGGTGCGCCATCCACCTGGAGAAACATATTCCGCACGCGGCGGGGTTAGGGGGAGGCAGCAGCGATGCGGCGGCGACGCTGCGCTCGCTCGTCAAGCTGTGGGCCCTCACCGTGCCGAAAGGCACACTGTATCGCCTGGCGTCGCAACTCGGGTCGGATGTGCCATTCTTCCTCCAGCAAGGTACAGCGCTGGTGGAAGGCCGGGGCGAGAGAGTAACTCCTCTGCCCGACCCGCCCACCCGCTGGTATCTCCTGGCGAAGCCTCCTATTCAGGTTCCTACCGCCGAGATTTTTGCTCGGCTCCAGCGCGCCGCCTGGTCCGATGGCTCGAGGACGCATGCGCTGGCCTCCCACCTACGGCAGGGAGGAGCAGTGCAATTTGGCCCTAATAGCCTGCAAGACGCACTCTTCTCGGCGTATCCCCTGGCGCAAGATTGCTTTGAACGCGTGTCGCAGGTATCGGAAGGACGAGCCGCGGTGTCGGGTAGCGGGCCGACGATTGTGGCCTGGTTTCCGTCCCAGGATGAAGCACGCCGAGCCGCGGAGCGGCTGGAAGACAATCAGTTTGCCCTTTTCGTGGCGTCGAGCGTCGCGTCGCATAGGGAGAAACCGTCGTGCGCCTAGCAAAACTTCTGGTCGCGACCATGGCGGCGATTCTCTTAACCGGCTGTGGCTCACCGAGCTATCAGGACTCACTGAAAGCATCGGTCTCCACCATGCGAGACGCGATCACGACCTACGACGGCACGGCGTCCGCCGATGTCCGCGGCACCGGTTCAGACTGCGCGACATCCCGCGATGCACTGCAGAATTCTGCCCCACCCAACGGCGCAGCGCCCGAATCCCAGAAGCATCTCTCCACGTCGATTCGGGAAGCCTATGCCTCGGCCCTCAAGGGATTTTCTGATTGCGCACAGGTCGGCGAGAAGGACGATTACCTGCTGATGGCCCGAGCCGATCACGAGCTGGCGCAGGCCAATATCTACCTTGATCAGGTCCGCCAGCTCGACCACTAGGATCTGGACAGTGGTTGACCAGGGTCACGCGGCATAGGAGGCAGGGATACCACCCAGGCTTGCTTGCCATGCGCTGTTAGGCGCGTGATCCCTATCGTCTGACCACGGAAGGTGGACCAGCGCAACTCAGTCGCACCGGCGAACGGCAGTGCCAGCAGGCGAGTGCCCGTCCGATCGGCATTAATCAGTTCGACATGGCTTTGCCACGCCGGGGCACCGGTTGGGGCCAGCGAGAGCGCCAGCACGTGGCTCCATGGGTCCCAGGCGGCGCCATGGATGGTCTGACCGCGCAGCGAGAGCAGGGAGTGGATCGCCCCGGTGGCGAGGTTTGTGATGAGCAAGCTGTCGCCTGAACGGTAGGCGAGGTGGGTGTCGTCCGGCGCCCAGCAGAGAAACGAGATTCCGCCAACGTGCAGCCGGCGGACGAGCCTCCCTCCGCTGCTGACCCGGGAGAATCCGCGGTTGCGCACTGTAATGCCGGCGCCCGGCCGGTAGACGGCAATCTGATCTGCTGAGCCGGACACGGCAATGAGCCGACTTGGGGCGGGCTGCGGCAGAAATGCCGCGGTCACCGACCGGTCGCCGTTGGGATGCTCGGGGTCGATGCCCGCCAGCCGGCGGTCCAGGACGGACCAGACATATTGCAGGTCGTAGGCCAGGGCGTCGCCCAGGCCAGGCCGGCCAATCCCTGCGTTTCGGCCAACCAGTGTGGCCCCGGCAGGCAGGTAAAAGGCATGCGCGCGACCGGTCTTGGTATCGATCTCGAGCAGGTCATTGCGATGAGCCGTGTGAATTGAACGGGCGAGGACCGCAAAGTCGTCGATGGCAAACGAGGCATCGGCAATGCCGCGAGCCAGGAGACGAGCCCGTCCCCCGCCGGCAGGCGCCATGAAAAGAGTACCGCCGGAGAGATAGAGGAGATGTTGACCGTTCTGGCCCGTGCTGAGGAAGCGTCCGCCGGTAGCTGCGAGCAACCGAGAATGGACAACGAACAGCGAGCGGGCGTCGTAGACGTAACCGGCAGGGCTGCTCCCGGCGCCATTGACTAGCGCCATCAGGCGTGGCAGGAGCTTGGGATCGTCGTACAGCCAGCCGGCCGGCGCGGGTGGGGCGATGACCGGCCGGCAGCCACCCAAATTGACGGTTACCACGTGGTGCAAGCCGCCGGCATCGCCAAAGCGAAGCGTCAGATGGCTCCCATCATCCCACGGGCAGGAGAATGTGCCGCCCGTCGCCTTGGGCAACCGGTTGATTTCGTCCGCCAGGCTCGCGACTGTGATGCGGTTGTGGACGGTTATCGTCCGAAGCGGTCGCAATGCTCCGAAACCGGGGTTCAGCCCGCTGTACCTGGTGATGGCGAGGGTGACCGACGTCTCAGGAACGCGCAAGATCGAGCCGGGAGCGGGATAGACCGGCGGGGTATAGACGATGGCGACGTAGAGAATGAGTGTCCCACCGTCGGCGGCGCGGGCGAAGCTGAGCGACATCCAGAACTCGTCTCGGCCCTGTTTCTCGATCCAGACGAAGCCGTCCGACTCCACTGTCCCGCGGAGGGAGCGCTCCCCAGAACTTTGCAGGGTGTAGCCGCAGGCGGCAAAGGCGGCCAGGTACCAGGTGGTGACAGTGTCAAGATTGTCAGACGTCTGGTATTCGGCGCTTGCCGACTTGAGGTAAGGGTCCGCCTGGTAGGTGAAGTCCGGATTCTTCTGGTGCTCGGTCGCGACTCGCGCGCCGGGATACCGCGGGAGATGACCGGTGACGTTGCCGGGTGGCAGATCGGAGGGAACCTGCGTCCCGGCACTCTTTGGCCAGTGCTGCCCGGGCGTGAGAACGAGCTTCAGAGACGCCGGGCAGGTCCGCAGCGGTGGGACGGGCATTTTCCTGGGAGGTGGGTCGCCGGCGGAATGCGCCCCGGATACGGTCATGGTCCCGCTCAGCACGACCAGCAGCACCACAACCGGCATGACGGCTCGGCGGATACGATTCATCGTGGAGCCAATTGCCCGGCGTCGAAGCGGGGCGGTAGAAACCAGCGATGTCCTCGATGGGCCATGTTCCGCCCTCCACCCGCAATTATCCGTGTCTATTAAATTAACGCCGAACGCGGGGAATTGTAACCGCCCATCATGCTCTCCGCCTGCCCGAGAAAAACTCTTCCCGGAGGTCCCGTAAGGCAGCCACCCATCTGAGACCGTCTGCGGGGGTGATCAGTCCACCCGGAAGCTGTAGCGCTCCGGCGTCTTGGTAAGCGCGAGGAGCAACTGACGGACTTCCGGCGAGGTTTTAACCGATGAACGCGTCAAAGCAGGATCGAATCACGCCCTCGGGATCTTCCGCTCGCTCCCGGGCGTCCGGTATCGAGGTCAGTTGCTCGGGCCGCCTGGCGACGCGCTCCGAGGCGGACAGAAGCTCCACTACATCCAGGTCCTTGAGCGTTCCATCCGCCGAGAATAGGCCCTGTTGTAAACAGATCCCGGCCGGCCGCAACTGGTCCACTCGTGCCACATCAGCCCCGAAGTCGAACGCTGCGTCTAATTCGTACCCTGCAGCGCCCGCCGACCATACCGCGTCGAGGGTTCGAGCCGGCGCCGCATGCATCTGCCTGGCTGTCTCTGGCCTGCAACCGGCCGACAACACGGCGGGGAATCCGGTCATTCCAGCCGTGTATGCCGAGAGAAACGACTCCCAGGTGGCGGCCACATCGGCTGCCCAGTTTGGTCGCCAGTCCACTACCAGCCACGCAGCCAGACCACTACGGCCTACCGCTGATAGGTCAAGGTGCGGATTCAAGGCGACATCCCGAGCAGATACAGCATGCCAGAGCGGTCTGGCATTTTGAGTGGATGTCACAGACTCAACGATGCGACCGAGCCACTCCTCGAGCTGCTCACGGTCCTCCGGCCCCGTTACCGTCGCCATACCATCCCCCAGAACCCAACCAAGTACGCCCGGATGGTCCGCAAATTCTCCGACGACTTCTCGTATGAGGAGGAGTTGCGCCCGCACCACACGGGGATCTCGAAATAAATTACGAACGGCCCGGCGGCTGGTTGAGGAACCGCAGAGGACTGCATCTCTCTGGCCACCTTCGTCCGCCAGGGCCAATTCGGGCACAAAGGCCACCCCAAACAGATGCACTGGAAACAGCGTCACCGTCAACGATATACCTCGATCCGCGGCAAGCCGAAGTACCTGCTCCAGATTTCGCATGGCAGGCACAGATACCGTTTCCGCCGAGGGTTGAAAGTCGTACCAGGTGAGCGCAATGCGGAGGCGGCGGATTCCGAAGGCAGCAAGCAGATCTAAATCGTGTTGCACCTGGTCGGCGCGGAAAGCATCCCACCAGAAAGGACCGGATGACGATGGCCAGTACCGGACACCGGAGAGAAACGGAGCAGGCCCGTTAGTTCGGCCGGCTGACACGCGCATGTCCATTTGATTCGGGGCAGAAGTGGGCCTGCCCAGTCAGCGGCGTACCGCACAGGGGGCAGCGCGGGCGGCTGCCCGAGGCGATCTCTTCGATCTGCGCTCTTATCTCGACAAACTGTTCGCGACGAGCGCTGAAGCGAATGACGGCGAGAGCAAACGCCGACTCAAAATCACCGGCTTCTAAGGTAAACACATGAGACTCGTGGTCGTAGCCGATCGCCAGCGACGCCACCTTCACCTCGAGTTCGCCGACAAATGTTCCACTCGGCCCAGCATCCATTGGCTCCGGTCCCTCTGCTGGAATTCGATCGAGCAACTCCTCGATGGCCGAACCCAGCATGACCAACTGTTGCTTTTCTAACCAGAGCGATACCCGTCCCTCGGCGGTCTCAATCAGGATACGGAACGTTCGCTGACCTGGTTCACCGAATACCTCTGCTCGAACGGCGCGTACCAGCCCGAGATCTAATCGTTGACCATCCACAACCAAGTATAAGGGCTCAAAAAGGAGCGCCGATCCCAGGCCCAAAAAAGGGGCTGGGGCTACCAACGATATGGGACAGCTTTATACCGGGGGTCGGGGAAACGACCCGTGTCCAGCAGTCGCTCGACACGATGCACCAGAGCGCGCCATTCACCCAGCGTAATGAGCTTGCGTAAACTCTCAGCCTGCGGGGTCGAACATTCCTCGAGTTCATTGGACAATCGCTTCAGGTCTGTCCGTTCCTCCACGGGAATGCGAGTTCCGGCAAAGTGCCACAATATGGTCCGTAATTTTGGCTGAACGTGAAATGTTAAGCCGTGGTCGATCGCCCACAATTTTCCGGTCTTGGTCAGTAGGCAGTGCTCAGCCTTGCGATCGGCATTGTTCAGCAAGATATCTAAAAGTGCGAGACGCAGCAGCTCCGAAACCTCGATCTCGCTCCGGTTCGTGGCCTCGATGAACAGTTGGAGCGAGCCAGTGCCGTAGGCGCCGTCGGATACCACGGTAGGAGGCACCAGGTTCCAGCCCAGGGCCCAATCGACGAGATAGCTTCCTACCTCTCGCCGGTAGAGAGAACCCTGCGCAAAATCGTACAGGGGGTATTCGCCCCGGGCCGGTTTGTACACTCCCAGGCTCTCCCCCGCTTCACCGGCATCCAGGGTCACCAAGAAGGTGTGGTTACTGCCGTAGTAGATAGGCTCCGTATGGCGGTGATAGGCAGATTCGAGAAGCTGAACGATGTCTGGTCGTAACGGATCCCAGGCCCGTCTGTAGGGTTGATATTCGTGGTCTATGTCGTCACGCAGCGCTCCATCCATGATCGCCAGTCCTCCAGGTAGCTCAGTGTATCGCGGTGCAAGGTCGTGTTGTGACTTGGACGGGATGAGACTGATATAGTTTCCAGTACGAGGAAGAGTGTTCTCCTTCCTCGCTGGTCCCTCCCCCGTTCCAGGCCGAGCGCTCCCTTCGGGCGACTGCATCCGGTTTGGCACGCAAGCCATGCTGCGGCGTTATCTCCATGTCCACCCATGTCGAATCTCTCCGTCTCCAGGCGCGTTCCCTCCCGGAAAGCCCGGGCGTATACTTCTGGAAAGACGCGTCAGGACACACGCTGTACATCGGGAAAGCCGTCAACCTTCGATCCCGCGTGATGTCGTATTTCTATCAGGCGACCGTGGAACGGCGCACACGGGATCTGCTCCTTGCCGCACGCTCGATCGAGTACGAGCTAACCGCTACCGAACTCGAAGCCCTGTTCCGTGAGTCAGCGCTGATTAAACAAATGCAGCCGGACTTCAATCGCGCGCTTCGGGTGTCCAAAAAGCCGTGCTATATCAGGGTCGACCGATTGCGCACCGACCCCTGGCTGGAGGTAGCTCGGGATAACGAGGATGAAAATTCTCTCTACTTCGGTCCCTTCCGTTCGCTTCGAGTGCTGCGCGAGACCATGGCCTTCCTGCACGATGTTCTACCGTTGCGTAAATGCACGGCGGCCAAACCGCGTTGCAGACCCTGTATCTACTTCCAGATGAATACGTGTGCTGCCCCCGCGCTCGATGATGTGCACCGGCGTCGACACGACGAGACCATTCAGCAACTGTTCGAGTTGCTTGATGGCCGAAGCGACCGTGTGTCTCGCTGGCTCGAGCACAAACGGGACCGACTGAGTGAGTCTCTCTGCTTTGAGCAGGCCGCGGAGATGCAGGGACGGTTAGTGATGTTGCAACACATACAGCGCCAACATCTTATTCTCGAGGCTGCCATCCAATGCCGCTGCGTCGTCGTCCACCACTCACCCAGCATGGGGGACGACCGATTACTGCTGGTGGCGCACGGCCATGTCCTCTCACAGCGAGCTGTGAGTGGCGCCCTGCCGAGGGAGGTAGCCCAATGGATTCGCGCCCACGACATCCTGATTCAGGCCGTCAAACAACAACAAACCGCGCTCGACGCCGCCGCGGTGCTCGAACGTTGGATCGCGTGCAACCGACAGTGCGTGCGATGGGTCGCGGTTCCGTATGATGCGGTGGACAGCGATTTGCTAGAGCGCGTCACCTACGTCCTCGGGGGCAAAGTACCGGAACCGCTCAGACAACAACCAGCAGCACGGTGACCGCACGAGGCGTGCCTACTGCTAGGCCTGATCGGCCAGCTTCTGGGGGGGCACGAGACGAGGCAGCAGTCCCAGGCCATTGGCGCTTCGTTCTTTGCGCTCGAGGGTCCGGCAGAAGATCTCGATCTCGCCTGGCGTGAGATTCAGGAAAACGATCCCGCCAACAACTCCAGCCACGGCCACCGCCGGCACGGCGACCAACTGGTTGATACCCAGTTCCTGCCGCATGACGAACTGGTCTTTGCGCGCCAAAACCACGGTGCCGAGTAACTGCTCGTGCGCATCGAACACGTGCATACCGAATTGAATGGGGCCGTTACGCGATGAGCGACGCTGCACGGTATTTCCTCCCTATTGCCCAGCGAGCGTGACGCTGCCCATTGAAGCAAGCCGAGACACTCCTGTCAAGGGTGACTCCGAACAGAAACCCGACAGAGCGACCTCGCTCAAGGTTCACTATCCTCTATTTGGGTGCGACTTTTCAACCTCGCTCTTGTGTTTTTCACGCGCACCGGTCACAATAAAGGGACAATTCATAGATGGAGGCGGCCAGCGCCTGTTACATTGTCCTCGACCCATTCGTTGAGAATGCAAGAGGAGGGCATGTACAGCATGGCTCTTGTGTTGGAATCCGCACTTGTCGAACAGCTTCGCCGGCAGGAAGCAGACGCGTTCACGGTCATCTATGAGCGGCATCGTGCTCAGATCTATAACTATCTGTATCGCCTGAGCGGAAATCACGAACTGGCGGACGACCTGACCCACGACACCTTCTTGAGCGCCTACGAGTCGCTGCCGAAGCTTCGGCCGGATTCCAACATCTCGCCCTGGCTCTATCGAATCGCGTCAAATCGCTTCCGCGATGTGCTTCGTCGCAAGAAGGTCATCTCCTGGCTTCCGTGGGGAGACTCGCGTCGCTATGAAGCGAGTCTGGCAGTGCGTGGCGGCGAAGAGCTGTTGCCGGAACGTGAAGCTGTACAGGCAGCCTTGAGTAAGATCAAGCCCGACTATGCTCTGTGTCTCGTTTTGCGCCTGGCCGAAGGATTCTCGTCTGAGGAGACTGCCCAGATCCTGGGAGTATCACCGGAGGCGGTGCGGATGCGATTATCCCGTGCTCGCCAAATGTTTAAGGCGGCGTACATAGCCGGCGAGACGGCGCCTCTCTTATGACATACTGCGATCTGGATGCACTCTCGCGTTACCTCGACGGCGATATGCCCTTGCCCGTCCGACGAGAAATGGAATCACATCTCCGAGGGTGCGTATCGTGCCGGGAAGAACTCCAACAGCTGCAGCGCGTTGACATGATTCTGCTGCACTTTGGAGGCGCCTCAGTGCCCGTGCCGTCAGCAGCGGGGCAGCGCATGGCTGGCTCGGTACAGCGCCGCCGTCGCCTGGCTCCGCTGATCGCACTGAGCCGGATGATGCCGGCTGCCGTGGGGAGTTCAGTCGCCGCCGTGTTAGTGCTATTGAGCGTGAATATGGGTATCCTCTCCCACAATCGTATTGGAGAGCAAGGCAACCTGGTGGTGACACCGATGCTGCAGCACTTCGCCAAGCAGTCGACGCCGCTCATTAAAGCGCGTCGGATGTCGGCTATGCTGGGAGGACAGTCGCCGGTCGAGGCGCAATTACCCCCAAGGTCTCGCTTCCAGTTCGACTTCAACTGATCTATCCTGAGCACTCCACTCACGGATGACAGTTATCGCCGGCTTCGGGCAGCAAGCGGGAAGGATGTATGGTGCGGATGACTTGGAGAGTGCCCGCCATAGTGGTCGCGCTCTTACTTCTCTTGGTCCCTACGCTCACCCACGCGACGCAGGGCGGAAGGGCACCGAGGATTCCCACCAAATTGCCGTCATATTCAGCGGGTGGTGTCCTTCGGCTTTCCATACCCGACACGTCGCCGACGGTGGATCCAGCCCTGGTTGCAGACGAGGAAAACGTCGAGTTGGCCGACTTGCTCTACTCCGGGCTGGTCCGGATCGACGCCTCCTATCGCATTGTGCCGGCGGCGGCCGCATCCTACGTCATTTCGCCCGACCACCGGCATTACACGTTCTACCTCCGTCGCTCGCTTCGCTTTAGCAATGGAGACCCGGTCACGGCGCGGGACTTTGTGTTCTCGATCACTCGCAGCCTGACGGCGTCCGTCAAATCCCCTTCGGCGCCGACCTACCTGCTCGACATCTCAGGCGCTCGAGAATTCTTGGCCGGAAAGGCCAAGACTGTCTCCGGATTGAAAGCGGTTGGCAATACCCTGCGCATAACAACCTACTGGCCCGTGCCGTACTTCTTAATGGAACTTACATACCCATCGAGCTATGCGCTCGATCGAAAGCTCATTTTGAAGGCTGGCCCGGTCGATAACTCCACCTGGTATGCGAACCCGATTGGGAGCGGTCCCTTCCGTCTGCAGTCCTGGACCCCTAATGATCATATGACGCTCGTGCCGAACAAGTATTTTTACGGACGCAAACCGGGGCTGAAGAAGATCATCATTTCCTTCCAGGCCCTACCGAGCACTGGCCTCTACGAGTACGTGAGCCACGCCCTGGACGTGGTAAGCTTGCCGGCGTATAATCGCTCCTTGATTCATCAGCCAGGCATTCATGAAACAAAAATGCTGGCAATTGACGGCATTTATATGGACTTACGTGCCAAGCCCTTCTCGAACCCGCATGTACGGCGAGCACTCACCCTTGCCCTCGATCGATCGACCTTGCCGCGGATTGCGATGGGCAATACGGTCACGCCGTTCGCGGGCTACGTACCGCCCGGCCAGAATGGATTCGACCCGGAGTTAAAATCCTTGCCCTTTGACGCGACAGCCGCAAAGCGAGAACTGGCGGCTGGTGGGTACGTAAACGGTAAGACGTTTCCCATCACCACGCTCTACTACCCTGATGATCCACACATCAGTAAGCTTGCCCAAAGCATTACGCGGGCGTGGCGGGAGAATCTGGGAATCAACATCGACACACTGGCCCTCACTGTCAATACACTCTTTACCAAGGCACAAAACAATGCTCTTCCGCTGTACCTCTTCGGCTGGTCCGCGGACTATCCTGATCCCCATGATTGGCTATCCTTGCAGTGGAAGTCCGATGCCGTGAACAACAATGTCCATTACAGCAATAAGGAGTTCGATGCCGTAGTGTCCGCGGCTGACGTCACGTGGGACGGATCGAAACGCTTGAAACTGTACGACCGCGCACAACAACTATTGATCAACGACGCTACCTGGATACCGATGTACATTCCACATCGGCTGGTATACATACGTCCAACCGTCGCCAATTTGGTACTCACCGGCTATGGCATTATTCCGCGCAGTGGCACCTGGGCCCAGGTCAGCGTGGCGACCACCGCATCCAAAGTGCACCGGCATTCGTATTACGCAGGGCTCCATGAATAACCCGGTACGCAGATCCTATGCCTGTCAGGAGATCGATCCGCGCATGACCTCTACAGCGTTTAGTTTTCTCGTCCTCGTGTCAATCACCTTGTTGCATCCGGCACACTGAGACCCGTGAGCAGATCGGATACCCTCGCGGGGCGAAAGCCGCGCTTTCGTCAGCGCAGCGCGATTCCAGAACCTCGAGCACGACGCTCCTCGGCGCCTCCGCCTCCGCACCGTCGCTCACCCGACGTGGCAATAGCCGCACGGCCCGGGGGGCGAGCCGTTCTGCTTCCACGGATTACCGTGGAAACCGTGCTGTACGGTCTCATTATCGTGGGTGCGTTTACCGTCCGCATTTGGGACGCCGGCAGTCGGGCCATGCACGGGGACGAAGCGGTGCATGCGTGGCTGGCCTGGAACCTGTATAACGGCACTGGCTACCAGTACGACCCGGTCTACCATGGGCCACTCCAATTTCCGCTCACCGCGTTGTTCTACTTCCTGTTTGGTGTCTCGAACCTCTCCGGACGGCTCCTCTCCATCTTGTTCGGCACAGCCCTCGTAAGTCTTCCGTTCTTTTTGCGTCATCAGATGGGACGCTCGGCAGCGCTGTTGTCGTCCGCGCTCATCGCGCTGTCGCCGGCCTTCGTCTACACCTCGCGCCTTGAACGCGACGACATGTTGACCTGTTTGTTTGCCATGACCATGGCCATTGCGCTGTTTTCCTTCGTGCGGACCCGCCAGACGCGCTATGTCTACCTCGGGGTCTGTTCCATCGCTCTCTCCCTCTCCGCCATGGAGAATACGTACATCACGCTCTTTGTGTTCGGAACGTTTTTGCTCATTGTCCTGGCAGGGGAGTATGCGTCCAGACCCCCTGCGTCAGAGAGGTTTTTTCGCGCGTGGCGCATGACCGGCCAGATGCATCACGTCAGCCTCGCCGCATGGGGAACCTACCTGGCCTTGCTGACGGTGGCGTTTGTACTGACGGTGGCTCCTGTCCCCTGGATACCGGCGTTTGTCCCTTTTCCCGCCGTTCTCGTTCTCGGCCTCGTGGCCTGGACCTTGCGCCAGGCCATGCTGGAGTCCGAGGAAGGCCACGACACACGATTTACCGGCGCCGTTCGAAGTGTGTCCCGCCAACAATGGCTGAATGCCGGGACCATCGCCCTTGCCATCCTGTTCCTGCTGTACTCCACCTTTGGTACCAACTTACGCGGTGTCTGGGATGCGAGCCAGCCGATACTGAACACCAACCACGTCTGCGCTGGCAATCCGTTTGTGCTCAATCCCTGCCGCAAAGACATCATCGGCGGTCTGTTCTACTGGCTCAGCCAGCACGAAGTCCACCGCGGCGGACAGCCCTGGTTCTATTACACCTTACTTTTTTCGCTGTACGAGCAAATCGTGGTCCTGTTCGGACTGGGCGCGATCATCTGGTTCTGGCGCCGCCCGACGCTGTTCACGACCTTCCTCACCTACTGGGCAGTTCTGATGTTCGGCATCTACTCCTGGGCCGGAGAAAAGTTCCCCTGGTTGATGGTGCACCCTCTTTTGCCCTTCACGCTGCTGTCGGCGATGTTCATGGTCGACCTACTGCGCTTACGCTCTGCTGTGCGCTATCTCACGCTTGCGGTGCTCGCCGTTCTCCTGGCATTGGAAGTACACAGCACATTTGAAGTGAACTTCGTCAACGGCGCGGATCCGGTGGAGATGATGGTCTACGTGCAAAGCTCGCCTCAAACACCTCAGGTGGCCAGCAACATCCTATCCCTGTCCAACAAGGTGACCAACGGAAACGACCTGCATGTCACGATCGACAACGACGATACCTGGCCGTTTGCCTGGTACCTGCGCAATATGCCAAACGTGGCGTACCCGTCCGCACAGCAGTTGAAGACCGCGCCGTACTCGACCAACCCGGTGATTATCGTGGACGAGTCGCACCTCGCCGATATTACAAACGCCGTGCAGCAGAACTACAGCCATCACCAGTACCGCCTGCGGTGGTGGTTCCCCGAGGATTACAAGAGCCTCACCTGGAGTTCCACTGCGCAGAGAGCGACAGATCCAGGCACCTGGCGAGTGATGTACGACTGGCTGATTGATCGGCGCCCATTTGGACCCAAGCAGGCTGTACTGTTTGACTACTATGTAAAACACGGTCTGGCCAGCCCGTATTGATGATGCGAGAAGGATTCCGATTTGGCTGAGGCATCTCTGCCGCGAGGCGGCGCCCGTACTTCCTGGCTCGATCGGCCGCTGCTTCCAACCTGGCAGCGGTTGGCTGGACTGCTGGCCCACTGGGAGGTCGCCGCGTATGCCACTCTGGTCCTGGTTGCTTTCCTACTCCGGGTCTGGGACGTGGGCGGTCGCGCCATGCACCACGACGAAAGTCTCCATGCCTACTATGCCTGGAAATTCTTTGTGGGTCAGGGCTATAACTACGATCCACTGATGCACGGACCGCTGCAGTTCGAGGTGGTCCCCCTCTTTTACCTGATCTTTGGCGACAGCGAGACCTCAGCGCGTCTGCTGGCGGTCCTGCTCGGCACTGCCCTGGTTGCGTTGCCGTTCTTTCTCCGTTCGTACCTGACCAGACCGGGAGCGCTGCTCACGGCTCTGATGCTCACCATATCCCCCTCGCTGGTCTACTTCTCGCGCTTCATCCGCGACGACATCTACCTGGCCTGTTTCTCGCTCCTGTTGTTCCTGTGCCTGGTTAAATACCTGGAAGCGCAGCGGCCGCGGTACCTGTACCTGGCCGCCGCCGCCGCCGCCCTGGCCCTGGGGTCAATGGAAGCGGCTTACATTACGTTCTTCATTTTTGGCACGTTTTTACTGTTTCAGGCACTCAAGGAATATCTGGGCGAGCGGACCGGGCCGGTACTACGGGCCGTCAAAGCCACCTCGCTCGACACCTGGCTCACCGCGGCGTCCATTTTCGTGGTCCTAACGGTGCTGATGTATTCCACCTTCTTCACGAACCCGGATGGTATCTGGGATAGCCATCATTCCCTCACCAGCCCATTGCGCCAGGACATTCTGGGAGGGCTTACCTATTGGAAGCTCCAGCATACGGTTCAACGCGGCGGCCAGCCGTGGTTCTATTACCTGCTGGTCCTACCGCTCTACGAGCAGTTGGCCCTGGTCTTCGGCATCGCTGGCGGGGTCTACGCAATTTTGCGGCGCTCGCTCGTCACCACGTTTCTTGTGTGGTGGGCGTTGATGAGCTTCGGACTGTACTCGTGGGCTGGGGAAAAGATGCCCTGGCTTTCCATTCATATCACGGTGCCGTTGATCCTGCTGGCGGGCCTGGCGCTCGGCAAGATACTCCAGTCGGGACGCACCTGGCTGGTGGCGGGGTCAGCTGGCCTGCTTACCCTTCTGCTGATCCTGGAGACGCACTCGACCTTTGCGCTGAATTACATCGACGGAGCCAACCCAACCGAGCTTCTGATCTATGTGCAGACTTCCCCCGATGTGCCACGCGTGGTTCACGAAATCGCCGCCATCTCACAGCGTGAGACGCACGGGACGGCCCTACCAATCGGACTCGACAACGTCGATGTAGGCGGCTGGCCGTTTACCTGGTACCTTCGCGACTATCCGAACGTGGTCCAGACCTCGACCTTCACCACCACCCTCTGCTCCGGTAAGCCATGCCCGGTGCTGCTGATGCTGGGACCCGAGTATGCGGCCCAGAGCAGCCGGTTATTGAAGACCTACGTGGCCCAGCAGTACCGTTGGAATTGGTCGTTCCCGGAGGATTACAAGACGTGGTTTCCGGACCGCTGGACTGCCCTGCTACAAACGCTCCAGGGAAAGTCCCAGCCCGGCGTGAACGCACTCCCGACCGGGGGCGACATCAGCAACGTGTGGAATTGGTTGGTGTACCGGCGCCCGTTCGGAGAGCGCAGCGCACGTTTGCTGTATCTGCTGGTTCGCCGCGACCTGGTGCCTCACGCTCAGTACTTCTCCACGACGTCCACGTCCACCGTCGTGGCAGCGGCGCCGCAAGGCCCACTACTTCCTGCCACGCTAACAGGAGCGTTTGGCACGACCGGTGCAGGTCGGCTCGGTGCGCCACACGGCCTGGCGGTCGCACGAGATGGGACGCTTTTTGCCGCCGACACGCTCAATCACCGAGTGGTCGCCTTCTCTCGCTCCGGTGTCTTTCTGCGAGCCTTCGGACGAGCAGGAACCGGACCGGGTCAATTCAGCCAGCGCGACTCGCCGCAAGGCGTGGCTGTCGGCCCGGACGGCAAGATCTACGTTGCCGACACCTGGAACCAGCGGGTCGAGGTATTCGACGCGCAAGGACACTTCGTCCGCTCCTGGGGGGGAGGACCCGTTGGCGCCGGCCCGGGACAGTTTTATGGACCACGGTCGATAGCGGTATCGGCCAGTGGCCGAGTGTACGTGGCAGACACCGGCAATAAGCGCATCCAGGTGTTCTCGCCCACCGGTCACTATCTCTTCTCGTGGGGAACAGGCGGTACGGCGCCCGGGCAGTTTCAGGAACCGTCCAGTGTGGCGATCGGTCCCAGCGGCCGGGTCTATGTGGCGGACTACTGGAACCAGCGCATCCAGTCCTTCACCTCCACCGGCTCATTCCTCCAGTCATGGCCGGTTAGCAGTTGGGTGCCCCAGTCATACGACGAACCATACCTTGCGGTCGATCAGCACACCGGGACGGTGTACGGCGCGGAACCGGCAGCAGGGGAGGTCATTGCCTATGCGCGAAACGGCCGCTTGCTTGGCTCCTTTGCAACGAAATCACTGACCTTGCCAATCGGAATCGCCGTGGAGCCGGGAGGACGGGTTGCGGTCGGCGACATCACGGGCGGACGAGTTGGAATCTTCCTACCCGACCTCACTGCGCCGCGGCATGTCACTCCTCACTCATCACCGACACGGGAGCACCCGAAGCAGCCGTAGTCAGATAGCTGCTGATGAGTTGACGAGCGCGGCCGAACGCCCCGCTCTCGCTCTCGAGCCAGGTGATGCGATGATCCTGACGGAACCATGTCATCTGCCGCCCGATGTACTGCCTGGTAGCGAGCTGGTACTCGGAAATGGACTGTTCTTGAGAGCGACGACCGGCCAGGTAGTCCAGCGCCTGCCGGTAAGCGAAACCCGCCAGCGGCGGCATCTCAGCTGTGTATCCCATCGCGAGCAGAGCTTCCGTCTCCCCGGCCAACCCCGCTTCGAACTGCGCGATGACACGGCGATTCGCCACCTCCCACAAGATGTGTCGGTCCATACGAAGTCCCAGATAGAGCGCCGGCACGCTTGTTCCAGCCGAGATCGGCGGTACCGGCCCCCCGGTTTGCTCCACCACTTCCAGCGCCCGGATCAAACGGGGGATGTTATGCGGATGCACTCGGTTGGCCGAGGCCGGGTCCAGTTCAACCAACCGCCGGTGTAGAGCGTGAGAGCCATGATCCGCCAGTTCGGCTTGCAATCTAGCCCGTATAGCCGGGTCCGGCGGCGTCTTCGCCACTGCGGGACCATCGAGTAGAGCTCGCAGGTAAAAGCCGGTGCCTCCGGCCACGATCGCGACCCTTCCGTCCGCTGCAATTCTGCGCAACACTCCCAGTCCTTCGCGCCGAAAGCGCTCAGCGGAATAGCCCTCGTCGGGCGCGACCAGGTCCAGCATATAGTGCCGCACCGCCGCCTGTTCCGCGCGGCTGGGTTTGGCGGTACCGATGTCCATATAGCGATAGACCTGCCGAGAGTCGGCAGTCAGAATGTCGGCCCCGAACTCCTGAGCCAGCTGCAAGGCAAGCCGGCTCTTGCCGACAGCAGTCGGCCCAACCAGCACCACTGTGGCCGGCCAGCGAACAGCCGTCTCGGTCGCATCCGGCCGCGTCACGACAGTGCTCTCTGTGCCCGCGGACGTTCAAACCTAAACCACACTGTGACCGGCGGTCCATCCGGGAACCGACGGCAAATCGAAGGCATATGTCTACTCCCGTTCCCCCTGATCGTCACTCCAGAAAGCCGGCGCGCGGCTATTCTGCACGCACTGTGGCTGTGCTAAAATCTTAAGAGCGTCGCCGTCCGTTCCGGCCGACCTGGCCGTTGGGCGGCGACACGTACATTGTGGAGACAGATGACCGGCATGGGATTATTATCGAAGCTCGGATCCGATCCTAACCGACGGATGTTGAGCAAACTACAAAAGTTTGTTGATCAGATTACTGCGCTCGAGCCTGCTTATGAGGCGCTGGGCGATGACGACTTGCGCGCCAAGACTGTGGAGTTTCGTGAGCGGCTGACTGCGGGGGAGACACTCGACGCTCTCCTGGTAGAGGCCTTTGCGGCGGTGCGCGAAGCAGCCAAACGGCGTTTAGGACAGCGCCATTACGACGTGCAGTTGCTAGGTGGGATGGTGCTCCACCAAGGGAAGATTGCCGAGATGTGGACCGGCGAGGGTAAAACGCTCGTCGCTACCACGTCACTGTATCTCAACGCGCTGGCCGGTCAGGGTTGCCACCTGGTAACCGTCAACGATTATCTCGTCCGTCGCGACTGCGGCTGGATGGGAAGTGTTTTTGAGGCACTCGGCCTGACCACCGCGGCCATCGCCGGCGACCTGTCCCTGCAATTCGATGCCGACTACGTCGATGAGCAAGCGGGCGATGAGCGGTTGAAGCACCTGCGGCCGATTGACCGTAAGCAGGCCTATCGGTGTGACATCACCTACGGCACCAACAGCGAATTCGGCTTTGATTACCTCCGCGACAACCTCGCCCTGGATTTAGAGGATACCGTTCAGCGCGGGCACTCCTTTGCGATTGTTGATGAGGTCGATAATATTCTGATCGACGAGGCGCGGACGCCGTTGATCATTAGCGGCGAGGCCGAAGAATCGTCCGAGATGTACCGGCGCTTCGCGCAAGCCGCGCCAAGCTTGAATGCGGATACCGACTATCTGGTGGATCTAAAGGCGCGCTCGGTCTCGCTGACCGACGAGGGCGTAGCCAAGCTGGAGCGCTTGATGGGCGTGCAGAACCTGTACGACGAGAGCAATTTTCAGCTCGTCAACTACATGGAACAGGCGGTCCGCGCGCAGGTGCTGTACACCCGAGACAAGGACTACGTCGTGCAGGACGGCGAAGTAATCATCGTCGACGAATTCACCGGGCGAATGATGCCCGGTCGGCGTTGGAGCGACGGGCTGCACCAGGCGGTCGAAGCCAAAGAACGGCTAACCATTCAACGTGAGAACGTCACGCACGCGACCATCACCCTGCAGAACTACTTCCGTATGTACGACAAGCTAGCGGGAATGACCGGTACCGCCGAAACGGAGTCGGAGGAGTTCCACAAGATCTACGGACTCGATGTCGTGGTTATTCCGACCAACCGTCCCATGGTGCGGCAGGACTATGCCGACCTCATCTACCGGGATGAGGATGCCAAGATCAAGGCCATCGTCCAGGAAGTAAAAGAGCGCAACGAGCGCGGCCAACCGGTACTCATCGGTACCACATCAATTGAGAAAAATGAAGAGTTGTCGCGACGGCTGGAGCGGGAAGGCATCGACCATCGAGTGCTGAACGCCAAACAGCACGAACGCGAGGCAACCATTATTTCTCAAGCGGGACAGCCGGGCGCCGTGACAGTTGCCACCAATATGGCAGGCCGAGGCGTCGACATTGTACTCAGTCCGGACGTTGCGGGCCTCGGTGGGCTGGCGGTTATCGGGACCGAGCGCCACGAGTCGCGGCGTATCGATAACCAGCTACGGGGACGTGCCGGCCGGCAGGGAGACCCGGGGTTCTCCAGATTCTATCTGTGCCTCGAGGATGAGTTGATGAAGCGATTCGTCGGGCCGCGCGTCAAGACCATCCTCGAAAAGTTCGGCATGGACGGCGACGAACCGCTGGAGCACGGTCTGGTAACGCGCACCATCGAGCAGGCCCAAACCAAGGTCGAGGGCATGAACTTCGACTATCGCAAGCATCTGGTCGAGTATGACGACGTGCTGGCTCGGCAGCGCAAGATCGTCTACGAAGACCGAAATCGAATCCTCAATGGAGAAAACGTCCGCGACATCATGATGGGTCAGATCGAGGTCGAGATTGGCTCACTGGTCGACGAATACTGTCCGGGTCCGCACGGCGATGAGTGGGACACCGTCCAGTTGTACAACTCCGCTGCCACCATGATGCCTCTCCCGCGTGACATCAACCCCGACGATCTGCAACTGCTTTCGCAGGATGAGGTGTCCGATACCCTGATTGATGCCGCAGTCGAGGCCTATGAGGAACGGGAGCGGTCAATCGGTGAAGAAGTGGTGCGGGCCTGGGAGCGACGTGTGTTGCTGGTAACGCTGAGCGGCCTCTGGATTCATCATGTGGACGCCATGGACGAACTGCGCGAGGCGGCAATGTTGCAAGCCTTTGCCCAGCAGGACCCACTCGTCGCCTATAAGCGCCAGGCGTTCGACTTCTTCGAACAGTTCCAGATCACCTTTCGCAAAAATGTGGTCTATCAGATCTATCACGTTTTAATGCAGCCGCAAGCTTCCCTCATATTGCACGAGGCGCGCCTCGACGAACCGCCGCCGGAGAGCAATGGGACCGGCAACGGGGCCGGTCCATCCCCCGCCCCTATCGCCCCTGCGATTGCAGCCCCCCAGGGCAATAAAGCGGAATCGACGGCTCGCGGGGCCGCCACGCACGCCAGGCGCGCGCCCGTGGCGGCCGGTGCGAAGCCCGGTGGCAAGATCGGACGGAACGAGCAGTGCTTCTGCGGCAGCGGCAAGAAGTACAAACACTGTCACGGGCGTACTTGACGACATGGAAGAACTGCAACACCATCTGGACGACATCGCCCGGAAGCTCGACGCGTTACAGGTGCATCTTTGACATTGCTGGAGCCAGACACGAGATCGAAAAACTCCAGGAAATGAGCGCGGAGCCAGACTTCTGGGACGACCCGCGAGGGGCGGGGAGGAAGATGCACCGCCTCACGGTGCTCAAGCACAGGGTGGACGAGTGGCAGCAACTGGTGGAGGAAACGGATAATCTCCGCGATCTGCTGGAGCTCGCTCGAACCGAGTCGGATAGCGACGTGATTGGCGACATTGAAACCGACACGGCGCCGCTTGCCGATCGGGTGAACAAGCTCGAGTTTCAAACCTTGCTCGCCGGGGAGTATGCGGAGAACGGCGCCATTCTCGCGGTTCACGCGGGCGCGGGAGGCACCGAGTCCCAGGACTGGGCGGATATGTTGTTTCGCATGTATGTGCGCTGGGCGGAATCACACGGCTACCGGACGGAAATCCTGGAGCGGTCCGAAGGTGAGGAGGCCGGAATCAAGAGCGCCACGGTGCAGATTTCGGGGCCCTACGTCTATGGGTACTTACGTGGCGAGCGCGGCGTTCATCGCCTGGTCCGCCAGTCGCCGTACGATTCGGCCCACCGTCGCCATACCAGCTTCGCCCTGATCGAGGTGCTCCCAGACATTGAAGAAGATCCGGAAGGCATCGTGGTCAATCCGGATGACTTGCGGGTCGACACCTACCGGTCGTCGGGAGCAGGCGGACAGCACGTGAACAAGACCGACTCGGCGGTCCGACTCACCCATTTGCCCTCCGGTATCGTCGTAACCTGTCAAAATGAGCGATCACAGCTACAGAACCGGGAAGTCGCAATGCGCATTCTCTTGGCCAAACTCCTGGAACGGAAGCTGGAAGAACGGGAGATCGAGCAGGCGCAGCTCAAGGGTGAGCATGTAGCTGCTGGGTGGGGCAACCAGATTCGCTCCTATGTCTTGCACCCGTACAACATGGTCAAAGACCACCGCACCGACTATGAGACCAGTAACACCGGGGCCGTGCTCAACGGTGATCTCGATGCATTTACCGAACAGTATCTCCGCGCGTATCCGTACATGGCGCGGACGGGTCCGTCTCAGGAGCCGTCCTCGGCGTAGGTTCGTCATCCGCCGTACAGCCGCGCTCGAAATGAGTAAGATCAGTGAATTACCGAAGAGTTACGTTCCTCGTTGGGCTCGCCGCCAGTGCACTCGCGGCCATTGTCTTTCTCGCCGGCTTCGTCATCGGCACCACCCTTGAGCGACAGCGAGCCGACAGCGGTCTCGCAAGCACCTCGGATCCCAACCTGAGGGACTTTCTCACGGCGTACAACTTGGTGACGCGTGAGTCGTACTTCCGATCCCTCAATCATCATCACCTGATCTACGCCGCCATCAACGGCATGATGGCGGCCACCGGCGATCCACATACCTTGTTTCTCTCGCCGCCGCAGAATGTCTCGGCCAGCCACGAGTTAAACGGCAGCCAGTTCAGCGGCATCGGCGCGATCGTGCTCCCCGCCGGCTCAACTCTGAACATCATCACGCCGGTCCCCGGCAGTCCCGCAGCCCGGGCCGGGCTTCGTCCAGACGACGTGATTACGGCTATCGACGGCACCCCGGTGGCTCGCTTCATCGGAAACTCCGCCGTCGATCACATTCATGGCCGCACCGGTACCTACGTTGCGCTCACCATAGTGCGCCACCATGGCGTCCCGTTCACGGCGCGTGTGCAGCGGGCCCAGATTCCTCCCATCACGGCCTATGGGCGTCAATTGGCAAACGGTCTGGCCTACCTGGCTATCGTCAGCTTTGGACAGACCACCGGACAGGAGGTGGCCACCACTTTGCATGACTTGACCCGTCGACCAATTCGCGGCATTATTATCGACCTGCGCGGCAATCCGGGGGGCTACGTGGATGCGGCCCAGCACATCGTGAGCCAGTTCGTGACGCATGGCGTCGTGGCATACGAACAGAACAACGACAAACGGCTTTCCGCGCTGCCGGTGGTTTCGGCCGATCAGGTCCCGCACGTGCCCATCGCAATTCTGGTGGATGGCCAGAGTGCAAGCGCCTCCGAAATAACGGCCGCGGCACTGCGCGACGACGCGCATGCGGTACTGGTGGGAACGCGGACCTATGGAAAGGGTTCGATGCAGAGCGTCTACCCGCTCAACGACGGAGCGAGCATCCGCATTACCGATCGGCTGTGGCTGACCCCGACCAAGCAATCCATCGGCCATGTCGGTTTGAAGCCTGATATTGAAGTGCAGACGACGGGCTCGGACGTGGCCCGCGGGATCGATCCACAACTCAAGGCCGCCGAGCGCTATTTGCTGGAGCGTCACTCGCGGTGAATGTTCCGGCGTGGCTCCTATTCGCCATGGTTCTGGCGCTGACTATGGCTCTGGCGTACCAACTTGTTACGCGGCGTTTCGGCTGGCGGATTGTCCTCTACTGGGTGGTTATCCTGGCCGGGCTGTTAGGTGGAGAGGCCGGCGCCGAAACCGTGGGGTTAAATCTGGTGCGAGTCGGTGATCTTCGTTTGGGTCCGGACATAGTGGCGGCCGGACTGGCGGCATCCGCTCTATGGGTTTTGCGAATCTGAATCGGTCGAGTTGGTCAGAAATCGCTCTTTGGAAAAGGAGTGTAGAGCCGCGATGCGATCAATAACGTAATCTGGCGCCGGCGTGGACGGCCCTGGAACGGCATACTTCCCCTGTAACACGAGAACAGTGGTGAAGGTCGTGGGGCATTCGGTCTCCAGAGCGGCGAGAATTCGTGGCTTGTCGTCGACCGCAACGTAATGATCCGCCGGAAAATGCGCGAAAACCCTCGGAAGCTCCTGTTCCTTATGCACATAGATCAGCACACGGCCATCGACGGCACGTTCCAATCCGCTGTATCGAATCTTGTAGGGCTGGAACGCCTGATCCCCATCCGACAGGATAACCGTCGTGCCCAGAGTGCGCAGATATGCCAGCATGCCGAGCACTCCAGGATACAGGTACGACGAGAATTGAAGCCCCTCAAGCACCGTTTCGAGACTCGTTCGCAACTCCGGATCATTCTGCTCCTCGGCCATTCGCTTGAAGGTCAGCGGATAATCCACATAGTCTTCGTCCCGCCGCACTTCCTCGTAAATCTGCCAGAAGCGATCCGACCGTTCCTGGCCCAGGAGCGCCAGAAAACGGCGCTGTAAATCCTCCTTGAGACGGTCATTGTCCAGCAGGGTGTTATCGACATCAAGCAGAAAGACGATTGACCGCGGGTCGGAAGCCGGTGATTCCGGCGCGCCCGTCATGGGTACCGCGCTGTCGGCGCAGTGATGCCAAGTCCAAATACCACAAAACGAGTGTTCACCGCGCCCTCCACCGAGTCTTTGATCTGCACCGGGTCCGCCATTCACGGCACCTTCCGGCGCAGTCCATTGTACCTGGCTAAAAAGACCGTGGTATACTCGGACGGCCCGCGCGAGCGAGATATGCCGACCTGTTCCGAGAGAGATAGCCATGAAAGATTCCCTACGTACCGCCGAGTTGATTCTGTCGATCAGCTTGATCGTGTTGATCCTCATGCAGTCGCGGGGCACCAGTTTGGGAAGCGTCTTCGGGCAGGAAGGCAGTGTCTTTCACACCCGCCGGGGCGCCGAGCGCATCCTGTTCAACGTGACAATCGGGGTTGCTCTAGCCTTCCTCATCATCGCGGTCGGACTGGCGCACGTCAACGTCTGAGACACGGCGCACAGGGCGCACCGCACGTTGTTAGCCCGCCGCTTCGTTCGCGTCCAGCCGGAGCGATAGCGCTCTCGATATGCCCTCGCTGTCCATGGTCATGCCGTAGAGTACGTCTGCGGCAGCCATGGTCGCACGGTTATGGGTAACCACTATCACCTGCGTGGTTCGACCGATATCGCGCAGCGCCATGAGATACCGGTCCACGTTGCTTTCATCCAGTGCCGCATCCACCTCGTCGAGGATACAAAAGGGAGTCGGCCGGATCTTCAGGACGCCGAAGAGCAGCGATGAAGCGACCAGCGCCCTTTCGCCTCCGGAGAAGGCAACACTCGCTCGGCTGCGTCTCCCCGGCAGATGGGCGTCGATCTCGACCCCGCTATCCGCCTCGACCTGCTTGAGGCAGCCATGACCGCCGCGCAGCATCACCTCAAAGACACGAGAGAACTCGGCGTTCACGGCATCGAACGCGACCTGAAAACGGTCGTGCATCTCCCGATCCGCGGTGTCCATGATTGCCCGCAGAGTATCAGCCGCGGTCCGCAAATCGTCGACATGATTGCGAAGGTAGGCCGAGCGGCTGGTCAATTCCGCTGATTCCGTCACCACTGAAGCATCGGCGTCTGCATACTGCGTGGCCCGGCTCCGCAGGCGCTTGATTTCCTCAGCGGTGGGAACCGGATCGTGGGAGGGCTGCAGAGTCGAGGCGGATTGCCCGGTTTCCTCTTCAATCTCAGCAGCGAGTTGCGCTCGCGCTTGCTCCGCTTGAGAGAGCAACAAGCGGCACCGCTCGTCGTCCGCGATGGCCTGCGAGAGCGATGCTCGTGCCGCTCGCATCACGGACGTTTGGCCGGTTGCCGGGGGACGGCTGGAACGAACGGTATCCGCCTGGCGCCTTCGGTCCAGCGTCCTGGTCTCCAATTCAGCGACCAGCCCCGCATGGCGGCTCACCTCCGCTTCCCGGTTCGCGATCGATCGCGCGACGGCCTCGCTTTCTGCCGCCAGTCTCCCACCCTCCTCATTCAAGCGCCGCAATGACCGAACAGTCGCGGATACTTGTTGCCGCATCGACTCCAGGCGCGCACTGTGCGCTTCGCGTTCATGCCTCGATTCGTACGATTTCAGCCGAGCCGAGTCTACTCGTTCGCGCAACTCTGTCAAGAGCTCGTTGGCGGATCTCCACTGGGTCGTAGCGGCGGCCAACGACCCAGTGCATCGGGACAACTCCAACTCCAGATCAGTTCGCTGCCGGACCGCTTCCTCCGCGTTCCTCTCCAACTTCTCCAATTGGGTCCTTCGGGCGTCCCTATCCGCCAGTACCGCTACTCTGCGTCGCGCCAGATTCGCCATCGAATGGGAGAGCCGCACCCGTGTTTCACCAATCGATTGCAGCACATCATGCTGCTTCCGGTTTGTCTCCTCGCACCGGGTGACCAGGGTAGATTGGCGTTGAACTGCCACTTCGAGTCGTGCCTTGCGCGCTTGCAGCACCTCCCGCTCGCGATGCAGACGGGAAAAGCGAGACTTCAGGCGCAAGTAGCTTGCGGCGCGATCATCGGCGACGGGTTCCATAACCCCGTTTCCATCGATCCGCAGACCGGTCTGCGTAGCCACGCACACCACCGGAGAGCCGACGCGACATGCCGGCTGGCGCCGAAGCCAGTGCCATATGGCTTGCGCACGCACTTCACTCTGGACGAAGAGTGCTCCATAAAAGAGGCCCGTTTGCTCGACGGCCGGCCCCGAGACCACAGCATCCGCCCACGTGCTAGCGACATCACCGGGATGAGATAGATCCAACTTCTCACGCCAGCTCAGGAACTCCTGGTCGACTCCCGGCCACAACTGGGTGATCGCGCCGTCGGCCGCCGAGCTGGTGCTCCAGTTGCCCAGGACCGCCGATACTGCCTCCTCCCAACCGGGTGAAACAGTAAGACCCGCCAGGAGCGTTCCAGAGACCGCACTCTCCAGCTGCTCCAACCGGCGGGCCAGTTGATCGACCGCGCGGCGGGCCTCTTCCGCCCGCGCGCGCGTCCGGGCCAAAATCCCCTCGAGGCGGACCAGGCGCTGTTTGGCCTGCACTTGCCCAGCAGCCGCCTGTGCTGCCAGTGCGGCGGCGGCTGTTTGTTCCTCCCCTGCAATGTGCATGCGTTCGGTCACGTTGCTTTCTTCTCTCTCCAGATCGCCGATGGTGGTTGCGCACTCTTTGACCCAGGCACGAATATGCTCTGCTTGTTGCTGCTCCACCTCCAGGCGTGCGTTGAGCCGCATCTGTTCGGCAGTCAAGCGAGCGTGCAATTCACGAGCGCTGCCCACCCTAGACTCAGCCTCGCCGGCCGCGTTCTGTACACCGGGGGCATCGACGGAAAGTTGCTGGGCCAGCTGCTCCTCGGCAGATTCCGCCCGCCGCAATTCGCCCTCCTCCGCTTCCAGGAGGTTGGCAGCTTCCTCTGCCGTGGCACGATGCTCCTCAGCGTCTCGCGTTTCTTTCAGCAGTTCCTGGCGACGCGCGTCCAATTGCACCATCGTTCGCCGATCCTGTGCCACGCTCTGTTCCAGCTGTGCCAGGATGTGCCGTGCTGCGTCCTCTTCTCGCTCAGCACGGTGCGCCTCAGCAATTGCAGCATCCATCCGGCCTTGCCACGAACGCTCGGCGCTCAGTTGAGATTCAACCTCCGCTTCGACGCGGGCGACAGTCGAGGCGGCATGCTCTCGTTGTTGGGCGGCTGCCACTGCTGCCGCTGAAAGCAGTTCCAGTTCGGCGCCACTTTGATGCCAACCAGCAGCGTAATAGCGCTCCAGTGCCGCACCGAGCGCCTGTCGCGCCTGGTCTCTATCAAGCACCGCGCGAGCCTGGCGTTTGAGCATACGTAGGTGCGGCTCCATCTCGGCGAGCACGGCCTCAATAGTCAAAACGTTCTGTTCAGTCGTCGCAAGTTTCTGTCTGGCTTCGTCGCGCCGGGTCCGATAGCCGGCTAGACCCGCTGCCTGTTCCAGCAATCCACGGCGTTCTGCCGACGTAGCCGAGAGAAGGGCATCAGCCATCCCCTGATTGACTACCACGTGTTGTGCACCATCGATTCCAAGCCGGCGCAAAAAATCCAGGACATCCCGCAGGCGACAGCGTCGCCCGTCCACGAGATACTCGCTTTCGCCTGATCGATACAGTCTGCGGCCAACGGATTGCTCCGCCTGCTCCCCCGGCCCAGACTGATCGTGCTCGAAGGTCAGCACCACCTCCGCCACTCCCAGTTGGCTGCGGGGTCCGGCGTAGATCAGGTCTTCGGCGCGCTGCCCACGAAGATCGCGCATGCTCTGCTCGCCCAAACACCAACGCACCGCATCGACGATATTACTCTTACCACTCCCGTTTGGCCCCACCAGCGCCGTAATGCCGGCCGGAAACTCAAAGCGAGTTGGTCGAGCAAAGCTCTTGAAACCTACGATATCCAGGGATTTCAGGCGCAGAAAACATCTCCCTCCGGGTTAGCTTGCACATTGTAGGGGTACCTATACCAACGGTGGCGATTACCGACCCACGAACAGGTGCTTTTTGTTACACTGGCAGGTCTTACACCTACCCGATAGGAGTCACGCGACGTGTCGAGGCGTCCCCATCCGAATCCGCGCCGCGGCATAATCCGCGCGGCTATCGCCGTCGTGATCCTCGTACTCCTACTCCTGCTCGCCATAATCATCGTGTCCTCATTTTCGGCCCAGACCGTAAAGGCGCCCTCGGTTCAGCCCACCCCAGGCCCTCTGCCGACCCCGATACGCACCGTGAAGCCAGGTCCCAGCGTGGGGCCGACCAGAAAGCCGGGTCCCACCGTGGGACCAACCAGGAAGCGTGCGAAATATGATGTCGGATGGAACCACGCTCCAGTGAAAAGAAATAGCGCGGCCGAGCGGGCGCCGGCACATGTCCTTTCGATTCTGGCCACTCGCCGGGCTGCAAGCAATACCGATACTCCTGCCCGTCAATGGCGGACCGCCTTTACCATCAACACTGTCGATCCCGCACACTCGGTCCTTTGGGTTCGCTCTCTCCATTCGGCGCGAGCCATGCAGGTCCGTAATGTCGATTCGCTGATTCAGCCAGTTTGGGCCCCCTCCGGAGATCGATTTCTGTTCGTTCGCGTTGCGGCGACCGTCACCTACCCGGGAGAACGCTGGTCACTGAACCGGTTCGACCTTCGCTCCGGTAGAGCGGTCTCTCTGACCAGTGCCGTGGCCATGAACCTTGCCCCGCTGGGGTGGCAAGGAAGTCGCGCGCTCTACGCCACCGCATCGGCCACCGATACCAGCATTTACGCCGTTCGGCAGGGGCATGTGTCCTTCGTGAGCATCTTGATTCCCCAGCCTCTGGTGACGGCCATCATGTCTCCCGACGCCCACTATGTCGCATTCGCCGCCCCCACGAATTGTTCCTACTGCACCCTCGACATCTTCGATCTCCAGTCGCAATCGCTCTGGATCGGTCCCTCGGGTCTACCCGACGAACATCATCTCGCCTGGACCGCCGATAGCCAGAAACTGGCAACGGTGCTCAAGGGTCGGGTCGCGGCTATCGACGTCGACTCGCACCAAATCCGGCTGTACGGCGGGTCTGCCAGCCTGGAACGGGCGTGGGCAGACGACCCCACAGCGCGTGCTGATGCCACCGGGGTGACACTGTTCGACCCTGTAACCGGCGGCCACTACCGGTCGACACCGACCGGGTAGCATCGAGCCTGGGCGGAACGACGATCATTGTGAGGCTCTCATCGGCACTCTTGCCGTGTGCGCTGATCGCTGCCCTACTCGCACGCCCGCCCACCGCGCCCGCCTTGGCATGTGCCCCGCCGGATCAGCAAGCAGTGGCGGCGGCCTTTGACCTGGCCGCAAATGGCGTGTTGGGAACCGGCTGGCCTCAGTATCCCGCCGCGTCCCCCGTCCGGGCGATTCCGCCCTCGCTGCTCAAAGCGGTCGGATGGGTCGAGAGCGGATGGCGGCAATTCACCCCGAGCGGGCGGCCGTTGTTGAGCTTCGACTTTGGCTACGGCATCATGCAGATCACGTCCGGCATGGCGGGCGCCTTTGCCAGCCCAACCGGTACCCTTGATCCCGAGGCGCAAACGGAAATAGCCAGCGACTATCAGTACAATATCGCCTTCGGGGCTCGCGCGCTGGCGCAAAAGTGGGACAGCGTCCCCAGGATCGGCGACGGCAACCCTAGCGAGCTGGAGAACTGGTATTACGCGCTGTGGGCCTACAACGGCTGGGGCTGGGTCAACAATCCCAATAATCCCCGATTCCAGCGGCTGGGCACACCGGCAACCTCTCCCGCTACCTATCCATACCAGGAGAGAGTGCTGTACCTGGTGGCGCATCCGCCCAGAGACCAGTATGGAAACCCACTATGGCCGGCCGTCCCGGTGAGCCTGCCCCCGCGATCGACGATCGGCAGCACCCCCCGGAGCTACCTCCCACCCGCGACACACGACCAGGCGCCACCGGCGCTCTCGGCGGTCTATGACATCGCCGGGCTTAGCCCGAGTGCGCCGGCCGCGACCCAGAGTGCAAAAATCATCGTGACGAACTCCGGAACCTCCCCATGGCTGGCGAGCGGATCTAACGCCATGAGCTTGATGTACCATGTCTTCACCAAGCACGGCGATCCGTGGACATCATTGTCACCGTTCTCAGCAGGAGTGATCGCGCTGGGTCAGGGAGTTACTCCACTTCCTGCCAATGTCTTGCCTGGCGAGTCGGCAACGCTGGATGTGCAGGTGCAAGCGCCGACAACGAAGGGCGCCTATCTGATCGCGTGGGACCTGCAGCAGGGCGGCGTCTGGTTGAGCCAATCGGGGGTGTTGCCCCGCGCCGTCGCCCTTGATGTCACGAACCCGGCCGCCGGCGCAGTCTCCACGCCCATACCATCCAGCACTCCCCTCCCGCTCTCCCCCGCCAAAGCTGCCAGTTTCTTATCAGACACGTCCGTGCCGGATGGGACGGTAGTGGCTGTCCGTCAGATACTGCTGAAAGGATGGCTGCTCTATAACAGCGGCAGGGTGGCATGGGGACACACATGGTCCATCAAGCAGATATCGGGGAAACCCTACGGCGCGGTGGCTCACTTTCCACTTCCCCCGACGGCTCCTTGCCGAACGGCCAACCTTTTGATCGCGCTACGTGCTCCGGCACGACCCGGCGCCTATGCGTCCATTTGGCGATTGCAAGACGCGCACGGACACATTTTTGGCGACCATTTGACCATCAGGATCGTGGTACGCAACGGCGCCTACGTCCCACCTCCTCGTCCCACGCCACTCCCGACTCGAACAGTTATCGCGCCCCCGACTCCCACCTCAACGCCGGTCGGCTGAAGGAGCAGCGAGGCACAAAAAACGGGTGGTATAATCAGCCCGAAGGCGTCAACCCGCGGCCGGCAGAACCTAGAGGGGGGAACCCGCCATGTCCGGACACTCAAAATGGTCCTCGATCAAGCGCGCCAAGGGCGCAACGGACGCGAAACGCGGCCAGCTCTTCACCAAACTCGGGCGGGAGATAGCGGTGGCGGCGCGCGCGGGGGCAGATCCCGCGGCCAACAGCCGGCTTCGCCTGGCGGTGCAGCGCGCCCGAGATGCCAACATGCCCGTAGACACTATTGACCGGGCAATTAAGCGGGCGGCGGGCGGCGCCGACGGCGCCACCTATCATGAAATTACCTACGAAGGATATGGTCCAGGCGGTGTTGCCGTGCTGGTCGACGTGCTCACCGACAACCGGAACCGCTCTGCAGCCGAGGTTCGAAGCGTCTTTAACAAGAGCGGCGGGAACCTGGGCGAGTCCGGCTCAGTCCGCTGGCTGTTCGATTCCAAGGGTGTGATTACGATCGACGCCGATTCGCGTGACCCGGAAGAGATCGCAATGGCGGCCATTGAGGCCGGCGCCGAGGATTTTCAAATCGAAGACGGAGCGGTGGTGGTCTTTACGGATGCAGGGCAGACCGAGCACGTGCGGGCCTTGCTGGAACAGCAAGCCGTCCCGGTGGTTGCCAGCGAAACTGCATTGGTCCCGAAGACGAGCGTTCAGTTGGACGAACGGACCGCAGATCAGACCATGCGGTTAATCGAACGGCTAGAAGAGTTGGACGACGTTCAGCATGTGTACTCCAACTCGGATGTCTCGGACGAGGTAGCCGCTTCGCTCGCAGGCTAGTCCGGCCAGCAACTCGGTCGGCCATGAACGAGCAACAGGTCGCGTCATCCGCCTTTCCGCCGCGAATGAAGCTCACGCTCATCATCGCGTCGGTCCTCCTGGCGATTGTCGTTCTCCTCCAGCTCCGTGCCATCCTTTCGCCGTTCCTCTGGGCTGCCGTCGTGGCATACCTACTGGTACCCGTGGTGAACTACCTGAACGTGAGGGGTGGGCTGCCGCGGCTCTGGTCGATTGTGCTCATCTATGCCAGTGTCGCATTACTGTTGGTGGCCGGGGTGCGCTATCTCTATCCGCTGGTGGTCGCGGAAGGTACCGTCTTTTTGGAGGACATTCCACGCCTGGAAGGCGCACTGATAGCCCTGGTGGGGCCGCGCCCTCTCGGTATCGATATTGCCAGCGTGATTACGCAACTGGTGGGAGCCACGAACGGCTACTCCACCGACACCCGCGCCGCCGGCCATCTACTCGTGAACGCGCTCGAAACACTGGTAAAGCTCTTTCTCTTCCTGGTCACGACCTTTTATCTCCTGATGGACTCGAGGCGATTGCGGGATACGGTCTGCGGCGCCATTCCTGAGGCGCATCGAGACGAGCTAGCCGAGTTGGGCCGGCGCATTCACGAGACCTGGCAACAGTATATTCGTGGTGAATTGCTTCTCTTTGCGATCATGGCCATCGTGACCGGAGTTGGCCTGACGATACTTCAAGTGCCAGGCGCAATATTCTTGGGACTGCTCAGCGGTGCGCTGGAACTGTTACCGCTGGTCGGCCCCTGGACCGCCGGCGCCATTGCCGTCTCGGTTGCCTACTTTAATGGCGCAAACCCCTGGAATCTGAGCCAGATTGCATATGCCGGCGCTGTGGCTATGATGTACTTTGTCTTACGCCAGATGGAAGACTATTTGATTATTCCCCACGTCCTGGGGCGCGCCGTGCGTCTCCATCCGGTCGTGGTCCTCTTTGCCGTGGCCGCCGGCGGCGTCATTGGCGGGCTCTTTGGCCTGATCATCGCGGTGCCGATTGCTGCCAGTGTCCGGGAGATTATGGTGTATCTCTATAACAAGATGCTCGATCTCCCGGTCCAATCGACTGCCGCCATAGCGCCAAACGGAGATGCCCATGTGCACCACCTTGACCGTACCCAGGAACCACCAACAGAAGATCCTATCCAGGCGAAAGCTGGAACACCGAAGCCGGTCGATGCGTGAGCAGCACCAGAGCTTGGTGCTGACCAACGGGTGCTTCGATCTTCTTCATGTGGGACACGTTCGCTATCTCCAGGCGGCTCGCGCTTTGGGCGATGCTCTCGCCGTGGGCCTCAACAGCGACGCCTCGGTAAAGCGTCTCAAAGGTCGGACCCGTCCCTATACATCAGAAGCCGAGCGAGCGGAGATTTTGGCCGCCCTGGAGTGTATCGACTTCCTCACCATCTTCGCCGAGGATACAGCCGAGCTGTTGGTCGAGGAGATTCGGCCCGCTGTCTATGTCAAAGGCGGCGATTACTCGTGTGACCCGAACAGTGCCTCCTTCCCGCCCGAGGGACATGTCGTCGAGAAGTACGGCGGTCGGGTTGCCGTCGTCCCGTATGTGCCGGGTCGCTCGACCAGCGCGCTGATCGACCACCTGCACGACCAGTCCAGGGCGGCTGACCAATGCGACTAGTCCGCATGGCAGGCCAGGTGGGAGACGAGCATTGAAACCGACGCTGGCGGCTCTCAGCGGCATACTGCTCCTGATTGGCTGTGGCTCCTCGGGGTCACAGCCAAAGCACGTAGCCGCGGTGGATGGGACGCACATTACGAATGCCGAAGTGCAACAGAACATCGAGTATGTCCTGCACTTTTCAGCCTGGGTCGATCCCGGCTCAATCACTACTCCGGCTGGTATGTGCCTCGGCACGAAAGTGAGTGCCAGCTGCCTCAGGTTGCGTCGCCAGGTCATCAGTCGATTGGTGGAGCAGCACGTCATCCACGCATACGCTCGCCAGCATTCGATTACGCTAGGGTCCAGCGGTCATGCGCGTGTCGAAAAACAGGTTGCCAGGTTGGTGGCGGCAGATGCTGAAACGTCGTCCCTCTTCAACGGCCACCTTATCAGTCCAGGTTTTATGCGTGAGGTGTTGTCGACCGAACTGTTAGTACAGAAAGTAGAGGCTCGCCTCTTCGCTCGCCAGAGCCGTGCCGGGATCGCATATCATGTCCGGAAGTTTCTCATCCCCACCGGCAGCCGGGCGTACCGGCAGGCAACCGATCTGGCCACCGACGGTAAGCCGGTGCCCGCCAGTGCCGTGGTACGTGAGGAATGGGTCGCGCCCTTTCGGCTGACCGGGCAGTTAAAACAGGACTTGCAGGCAGCCTCCGCCGGGGAATTCATTGGTCCCGTGAGCGAAGGCCACGCGTACCTGGTGGTCGAGCTGCTGGGGAAAGGACACCACCGCTACGGCCACCCGGCGCGAGCTGCCCTCGAAACACGCTATTTCCGTGCCTGGCTGGCAGCCCAGGTGCAGAAAAACGGTCCGCAATGCTACGACAGCCACACCAATCCAATGCGCTGTCAGGCTCCAGCTCATTAACCCCAAGTGAAGATCAAATGAAGGAAGTGTGAAATTAACATTGACACTCCTGCCCATGGCTAGTAATATAGAGGAGTTAAGGTCGAACGTATTGGTGTCATATCGCGCTGTGTAAACGAAAGGGGGGATGAAGAGAGCCACGAGGGGTTGGCTTTCCTCTATTCTCCGGTCGGAGTGAGGCCCGACCGGAACGGTCTTGCATAACGAGTGTATTGACGAGACCGATTTTACGCGCAGCGATAATGAAACCGCCGGCACGCGGTGCTCGGCGGTAACCAGGCGGCCCGAACGCAAACTAGAGCGCAAGGAGTCCTGAATGAATAGACGACTGACCATTGGCATAGCATTACCCGTATCCGTTGGCCTTATTGCCATCGCCGGTGTGATGCACGCCCCCGCGTCCCACACGTTCGCATCGGCCGCCACGCCGCCGCCGCCGCCGACGTTTATTCCGACGACGATCCCGGGTCCACCGGGACCGCCCACGGCGACTTCGACCGTGACGCCGACGCCGCTCCCCACGGCCACGACCGCGCCAACGGTAGCGGCCACGACGGCGCCGGTGCCGACCGACACCTCGGTTCCACCGTCGCCGACCAATACGCCGAGGCCGAAGCCGACCAAGACGACGGCGCCGGCGCCGACCGCAACATCAGCGCCACCGCCGGCCACGGTTCCTCCGCGTAAGCCGTCGCCCACCACGGTCGTGCCGGTTGTGGTACCCACTCAGCCCCCGACCGGTGGCGGCGGTACGTATCTGTACAGTTCGAACAACACCGGCAAGCTGTCCCACACCAGCCTGTCGACGCTGGGCGCGACGACCAACGCCGCGACTGGGCTGCACCCGGCTGGCGGTGGCGTGACCTCACTGCCTCAGACCGGTGGTGGTGGCGCCGGCGGTAACAATCCGACCAGCCCACTCGCTCCGCTGGCATTGCTCGGCGCGATCGCCATCGGCGCCGGCCGCTTCCTGCCCCGCCTGCTAAAGCGCTAGGCTAACCGGTGAAAGGCGCCCACCTGACGGTGGGCGCCTTTCCTTATTTCCTTCTTGCGAGAGATGTGCCGTGCAGCTCAAAATCAAAATCTTAACCGTCAGCGACCGAGCCGCCACCGGCGCCCTGGAGGACACCGGCGGTCGAGCCGTGCAAGAAGCGCTCGATCAGCCGGACTGGCAGATCGTTGAACGGCTGATTGTGCCAGATGAGCGCGACCAGATCGCCGCTACGCTACTGCGCTGGTGCGACGAAGCGGAGGTCGACGTGATCTTCACCACCGGCGGCACAGGTCTGGGCCCGCGCGATGTCACTCCCGAAGCCACCGCCGATGTCGCCGAGCGACTTATTCCAGGAGTCGCGGAAACCATGCGAGCGGCTGGTCTGGCGGCGACGCCATTCTCCATGCTCTCGCGCGGCCTGGCCGCGGTACGCGCCAACACGGTCATCATTAATCTGCCTGGCAGCCCCAAAGGGGCCGTGGAAGGGGTCGAGGTGGTGCGTCCTATCCTGGAGCACGCCGTGGCCATCCTGCACGGCGGGCGCCACTAACTCGCCGAACCGAGAATTCGACCGCGCAACGCGGCTTCCTGCGAACTGGTGGTCACCGCGATCAGACGATCGTTCTCCTGCAGCAGGGTGTCGGCATGGAGTACCACCGGGCGGCTATCGCGGATCAAGAGCGGCACCGCGCTGTCATCCGGCAGGACGATGTCCCGCATCGCCTTCCCCACCGCGAAGCTCCCTTTGTCGAGCTGCAGCTCGACGAATTCGATGCCGCCTTCCTGCAGGGTCAGAAGATGAACGAACGGATGGCTCGGTATCTCCTGCTGGATGACAGAGAGAATCAGATTGGTGGCGCTCACCGCGGCATCAATGCCGAGCTGGTGGAAAATGAACTCATTGCGAGGATTGTTGACCCGGGCCACCGTCCGCGGCACCTGAAACCGGCGCTTCGCCACCTGCGCAATGATCAGATTATCTTCATCATGCCCGGTGACGGCCGCTACCACATTGGCCCGCTCCACGCCGGCCAGTTGCAGAGTCGCGACCTCGGCGCCATCTCCCTGAATAGCGGTCCCACCGAGCTCGCGGGTGATACGGTCGACCTTTCCCTGCTCCTTCTCGATAACCAGCACTTCTTCCCCTTCAGCCAGCAGCGAGCGGGTCAGGTGATACCCGACCTTGCCGCCGCCAACCACGACGATATACATACTACGCCCCTTCTGTCCGCTCTACCACCATTTGAAACAAGCGCTCCGCGCCTTTGACAATGGGTGAGATTGTTGTTATGCCCATCGCCGCGTAAATCTCGCTGCGAACTGGATCGTACACCCGTGCCACCACGCGCCGCGCTCCCAGCCGCGCTGCGATTTGAGCCGACATCAGGTTCCGGTTGTCTCCGTCGGTGAGGGCCAGAAACAGATCCGCGCGGTCCACCCCAGCCGCTCGCAGCACCTCGACGTCGATGCCGTTGCCCACCACAGTCTGTCCGCTGAATGCAGCCGGCAATCGCTCCAGGGCGCGTGGATTCCAGTCCACCACGGTCACTCGGTCGGTCTGGCTGAGCCGCGACGCCACCATGGCCCCCACTCGACCGCATCCCAGAATCACGGTATCCACAAGTATCCTCCCCTGCGATTATAGGCCCCGGTTCTCGCCGTACAATCGAACGGAGGCTGTCTGATGGATCTCCGTACCGACCAGTTTGATTACGATCTTCCCGGCGAGTTGATCGCGCAGCAACCGACGCCCCGTCGTGATGGGTCGCGTCTCCTGGTCATTGACAGGCGAACCGAAACGTTTACGCATCGGCACTTTTACGACCTTCCTGAGTATCTCCAGATGGGTGACGTGCTGGTCGCGAACCGCAGTCGGGTCCGGCCGGCCCGACTCCTAGCCCACCGAGAGACGGGAGGCGCGGTCGAATTACTGTTGCTCAACTCGACCTCCGACCATGACTGGATTGCTCTCGCCCGGCCCTCGCGAAAGCTCCGCCCGGGCATGACGCTCAACATTGATGGGTCGAGGCTAGAGGCCGTCCTGCGAGCGCCGGAGGGCGACGGACGATGGAGCGTGACCTTCCAGGGAGAGGGAGATATAGCGACTCAACTGCGCGAGGCAGCCACCCTCGCCCTCCCACCCTACATTCGTGCCACAACCGCGCCACTCGACCGCTACCAGACCATCTATGCCGACCGCGAAGGTTCGATCGCCGCTCCAACCGCGGGTCTGCACTTCTCGCCACTCATGCTCGACGCGCTGCGTCAGCGCGGCATTTACCTCCAATTTGTGACCCTGCACGTCGGGATCGGCACCTTCAAGCCCATCACCGCCGGGCGCGTGCAAGACCACCACATGCACCCCGAGTGGGGCGAGGTGGATGCCTCGACAGCGGCGGTGGTGAATGATGCCCGCGCCGTGGGCGGTCGGGTCTTCGCCGTCGGCACTACCACCACCCGTATCCTTGAATCAGCCTTCGCGGACGGAGGCCTTCAGCCCCTTTCCGGCGAGACTACCCGCTTCATGTACCCCGGGTATCACTTTCAGGCCATCGACTGCCTCATCACCAATTTCCACCTGCCACGGTCAACCCTCCTGATGCTGGTCAGCGCCTTTGCCGGTCGTGAGCTGATCCTGGAAGCGTACCGGGAGGCCGTGCTGCGGAAGTACCGATTCTTCAGCTTTGGCGATGCCATGCTCATCCTGTAGCCAGGGTATGACTATTCCGCGGGAACTTCTCTCGCTGCAGAAAAGGCTGTTGCCCATCGAGCATGAAGAGGTCGCAGACACGGAGGATGAGACTGGGCCACGGCGCGCTTCCGTCCTGATTTTGCTGCATCCTGTGCAGTCCGAACCGCACTTTGTGCTTACCCTGCGTCCCCAGACGCTGGCGCGTCACCCCGGTCAAATCGCGCTTCCCGGTGGTGCGGCCGAGTCGCACGACCAATCGGCATGGCATACGGCTGTGCGCGAAAGCGAGGAAGAGATCGGTTTGCAGAGCGACCGGTTGCAGCCTCTCGGGCGCCTCCCTCCATTTCATGTGCAGGTGAGCAATTACTCAATCGCTCCGTTCGTCGCCTGGAACCCGGTCACGCCGTCCCTGCAACCCGACCCACACGAGGTTGCCGAAATGTTCCACGTTCCCCTATCGATGCTGATGGACCCAGGCGCCGTCGAGGCAGAGAACTGGAATCTGCGAGGACGACTCTACCAGGTCACGTTCTACCGCTTCGGCGATCATCGCATCTGGGGCGCCACGGCCCGCATCCTCAACGACCTGGCGGAGAGATTGGACCCGCTGCAACCGCGACCGTCACCACCACCCGGCAGTGTGGTCCCAGCTTGAGCCGTGAACCTCTGCCTTTCGCTCTAACCGATCGCGAGTCGCTATAAATGCACGCCATGAATCCATCGTCCTCCACACGCTTCACGCACGGTTTCACAGACACCGGCGATGGTCGAATCCACTACGCGGAGCTGGCCGGCGATGGCCCGCCGTTGGTGCTGCTGCACGGGATCGGCATGGACTGGCGCGTATGGCAGGCCGTATCGCGCCGCCTCGCCCCGTTCTTTCATCTCTTCATGCTCGACCTGCGCGGGCACGGCCAGAGCACGAAGCCGGCCCATGGGTATACGTTGTCCCACTACGCGGCCGATGTCGAAGATGTCCTGGATCATCTCCGTCTCGATCGCGTCGTGCTGGTGGGGAGTTCGCTGGGCGGGATGGTCGCGGCCTCGGTGGAGGCTCCGCCCGATCTCGTCTCGCACTTCGTGCTGGTCGATCCTCCGCTCACCGGCGGTCCCATCCGCGACGCGGCGGTGTTTCGGCGCATACTCGAGCTAAAGCATCAACCACCCGAAGCACTTGCTCGGTTCCTGGGGGAGAACAACCCGGGCGCTGGGCTGTTCTTGCTCCGATCAATGTCGGAGATGTGGCATGGTGCCGCCGACGGTGTGATTGAAGACATGCTGGATCGCCCCGCCGACTACTATGCAATCGACGCGAATCTTCATGCCATTGAGTCGCCCACCTTGCTCATGCAGGCCGATCCGGCCCACGGCGCAGTCCTCACCGACACCGAGGCAGTTCGCACCCTCGAGCTATTACGGCAGGGAAGGCTGGCTCGGGTCGCGGGCGCGGGACACGCTATTCACGCTCACGCGCCGGTCGAGTTCGTCCGCCTACTGACGGAATTCACCGAGGTAGGCACGCGCGGAGCCGGTTGAGCCGCTTCAAGCGTGTGAGCGGCCCGACATGTGCAACTCGGCAGGCCATCACTCGGCCCTCCATCTCGGGCGTCAAACCTTTTACAATGAGTCTACCCAACAGAGAGATGTCACAATACTAGCCGGGAGCGACGTTGAAACAGCCAAACTGGACTCGGATTCTCACGGTCCTGCTGGTCATTCTCGCCAGCTATGCACTGCTGTACATCGCGGGGTCAACCCTCGGTCGCTTCACGCACACCATCTTCCTCTTCGTCATGGCCGCGATTGTGGCGTATATTCTCAACCCGCTGGTCAATTTTTTGGAGGCCCCCTTTCGTGCTCGCTGGCTGGCGATTCTGCTGTCATACGTTAGCCTGGCAATAGGCCTCTTCACCTTGAGCGTCTTCCTTTTTACACCGTTCATCCAGCAGAGCCAATCGCTCATCGACAATCTACATACGCCGTCGGTTGGAAGTCTCAAGGCGATGAAGTCCGTGGTCGATCAGACAGCTGCGGTTCAGGCGGACCTGGCCGGCCAGAAGTCGTTGGCGAGTGCCAAAGGTCAGCTCAGCAGCGCCGAGGTCCGCAAAGTCGATCGCCAGATCACCCTTCTGCAACACGATATGAAGAATCTGGAAAACGGCACGCTTTCCGGCTCGTCGCGGGCCCACAATGCAAAAATCAAAGTGGGAGCTATCCGGCTTCCGCCCAATCCAGAGCCACAGACGGCCGTGCCCCCCAGCTATATCGGGCCCATCAACAAGCAGATTCACCAGTTAGCCTCGCTCTACAACTTGGCGGTTCAGGATCCGTCCAACGTCGATAGCGCCAGTTTGTCGCAAGCCCTGTCCCATGCCGAAAAGGTGCGCGGCGAAGCAAATCACATGCATCAGGTTATGTCGACAACTCCCATACTTCTCATCCGATCGCAGACCTGGCTCGATCAACATGGTATTGCCACCGACCTGCACGCCAAGTTTGGACAAGCGGCAAGCGAGGTAAGCAACCAGGGCACCTATCTTCTGGATAATGCGATTACCATCGTTTCCGCCACCGCCAACGTGCTACTTAATACCACCCTGGTGCTGATCATCACCTTTTACTTCCTCAGTGACGGTGGCGGGCTGATCCACGGTGGCCTGAACATCGTTCCAGCCAAATACCGCGAACAGGTGTGGTTCTTTATTTTGAGTCTGGATAAAGTACTTGGCGGCTACATTCGCGGGCAGATTTTCCTGTCGGCTCTCTCGGGTATCCTAGCCGGCGGAGGCGCTGCGGTGCTTGGCGTGCCCTATCCCTTGCTCATCGGTATCGTGACATTCTTGCTCCAGTCGATTCCAGTCATCGGTCCCCTCGTTGCGTTCATCCCACCGCTCGTCATATCGCTCTTTTATATGCCGCTGACCTCCACGGTGGTGTTTGCACTGTACTTTGTTGCGTTTCAGCAATTGGTTACCAACGTTGTGGGACCGCGAATCAATAGCAAGGCGGTGGGGATCCACCCGCTTGAGGCCATACTGGCGGTTCTCGTCGGCTTTCCTATCGGTGGGATTCTAGGAGCTTTCCTGGCGGTGCCGATTGCCGGCGTCACCCATATCGTGGTACGCGAACTCTACGGATACTTCGCCCACGGCAAATCCATGCCAACGGCCGTGGTCCCGATGACAGAACCCGAGGCAGAAAAGGCCCCACCTCGCGGGTCAATACCGATTGAGCCGGACATTATCGCTCATAACGTAAGGAACAAGCATGCCAGTTCAGAAGGGTAAGCGGCGCAAGCGGCCTCGCCATCGAAGTTCCCTTGAGCGTCCCTTCGATGGTGAGGCCGCACCGCCGAAATCGTCGGGCGCCGACCATAAGGGGTCGTCCCGACCCGTCAGACGGGCGGGCCGAACTCAACCACTCTGGGTGAATGTGGTAATCGGCATCGGTATGCTGGTGCTGGGCGCCTTCTTCACCTTCATTGTGCCGCAGAAAGGCATGAGCGTGGGCGTAAAGCTCGCGCTGTTCATCGGCTACTGCATTATCGCGGCGTTCTACCTATCCAAGGCCTATCGACAGTACCGGGCACGTGGAGACGCCTGAGGGGCGGTCGCCAGAGCATTGCGGCCGGAGGCCGGAAGGCTTACAATAAGGGTGTCAAGACTCCCCACAGGAGGTGGGTTAGATGCATCACAACAAACGATGGTATGGGCGCGACCTGAGCCTCCAGGCCCGTATGGGCTTCACCATGTTGCTCCTCACCGCGCTCTACCTGGTCTTCGCCTATGTACTCTTCCGCTACACACACCTGGCGATTGTATTCGTCGCATTTCCCCTCGGCATGCTGCTGGTCCAGTACTTTGCTTCAGACAAGCTGGTGCTGCGCAGCGTCGGGGCTCGAGTGGTGGATGCGGCGCAAGCTCCAGAGCTTCAGGGCATTGTTCAGCGCATAGCCCAGCAAGCCGATCTCCCCATGCCTCGCATGGCCATCATGGATTCGCCGATGCCCAATGCCTTCGCCACGGGAAGGAGCCCCAAGCACGCCGTCGTCTGCGTCACCACCGCCCTCCTCAAGCAGTTACCGACTCCGGAAATCGAGGCGGTTCTGGCCCATGAGATGACTCATGTAAAGAATCGAGATGTCACGGTCATGATGATGGCGGGCTCACTGGCCGCGATAGCCTCCTTCATCGTCCAGATGGGCTTCTGGTTTGGCATTGGGGGGGAGGATGACCGGGATAACGGCAATGGGTTCCTGGTCATTCTCCTGGTCAGCCTGCTGGTCGGATTCATCAGTAATCTGCTGGTTCTGGCCATCTCTCGATATCGTGAGTATGCGGCAGACCGGGGTTCGGCGTTGCTCACCGGCTCACCGGATCACCTCGAATCGGCGTTGCTCCGCATCAGCGGCACAATTGACCGTATTCCCACCCAGGATTTACGGCAAGCTCAACCGATGAGCGCGCTCTTCTTTGCCGCGCCCAGCCGTGAGAGTCTGGGTGAACTGTTCGCGGATCATCCCCCCATCCAGAAGCGAATCGCGCGCTTACAGCGTATCGATCGAGGCATGGCCTTGCGGTGAGCTGGCTGGACGCCATCCTCGGCAAAACCAAACTCCTGCCGTCCAAACTCGATCCTCTCTTTGGCCTCTCGACCGCCACCATCACGCTCGAAACCGAGTTCGATCTCCAACCGACGGGCGGAGCGGCGATTTCCTTTCGCCCGGTAAGTAGCGCCGAATTCACTCGCCTGCAGCGCGACATCGATAGCCTGCTCACCATCAGCACGCGCGATACCGCGCTGCAGTGGCACGGCTTCACCGATCCCTTCGGCTACCAGTGGATGATCTTGCAAACCACTGACTTCGCCGATCTGGTCGCAACGGTCCACATGGTGAGCCGCGAGCTAGAGGACTCCGGATTCGGCGAACAGTTACTCGCCTCGGTCTTCCAGTTTCGTGATCTCCAGGGCCGTGCGGTCTACTGGCTGTACAACTACAAGCGCGGAGCGTTCTATCCCTTTGTCCCCACGGGAGACAAGCAGCGCGACAACGCCTACGAATTGCGCCTGAGCGCGGTGCTGGGGAAAGAGCTGAAGATCGACCAGGACCTGACCAGATGGTACGCTCTGTGGGGTATCCCGCTCGACCAGTAGTCAGTCATTAATCAAGCAATAGGTCGCCGGGGTGCTACCGACCTCCAACACGGTTTACCTGATATCTGCCGACCGTGCGACGATGAGGCACAGTAGACATCGAACGACGGCTGGAAACGAGGTACACGTGACTGAACAGACCCTCCCCCATGTAGTTATCCTGGGAGCAGGCTTCGCCGGCATCGCCGTAGCGCAGGAACTGTCCAGGCAGTTTCCGGAAGAAACTCAGTGCCGGCTAACTCTGGTCGACCAGAACAACTTTTCGCTGTTCACCCCTATGCTGACAGAGGTGGTCGGGGGTGAGGTCGATGCCGAGGCCATCGTGGGAGCTGTGCGCGCACTGGCCCCTCGCTGCAGCTACGAACAGGGCCGGGTCGACCACATTGACGCGGCCGCCAAAACAGTGACGCTGTCGATTGGCGGCGAGGACAGCGCGGTTCCGCCAGCCGAACGAACCGTGCGATGCGACCACCTGGTCATAGCGCTCGGGTCGGTCGTCAATTATCGACACATCTCCGGCCTGCGCGAGCACTCTCTCGGCGCCAAGTCCATCGATCAGGCGCTGGCCATCAGGAATCGCGCGCTGGCGTTGCTGGAACGGGCCGACGAAGAGAGCGATGCCAGCATTCGACGCAGCCTCTTGACCTTTGTGGTCGGCGGCGGCGGGTTTTCCGGGGTGGAAACCATGGCGGCGCTAAACGACCTGGTCCGCGCCAGCGTGCCGCGCTATCCGGGCATCAACCCGTCAGACATCCACACCGTGCTGGTTCATCCCGGGGACCGATTGCTCCCTGAACTCAGCGCCGGACTGGCGAACTACAGCCAACGGCAGCTCGAGCAGCGCGGCGTCGAGGTGTTGCTCCAAACCAGCATCACCGGCGCCGGCCCCGATTGGGCGAAAATCAAGCCGAAATCGGGTGACGACGAGAAGCGGCTCGCCACCCACGCCTTTATCTGGACCGGTGGCGTAACGCCTGCCCCAGTCGTGGCTGACGCGGGTCTGAAGCTTGGCCACCATCACGGCATCACGGTGGACGGCTCCTGCGCGGTGGCGGACCACCCGGGCGTCTGGGCCCTGGGCGATTGTGCGGAAGTCCCGCACGCGAACGGTCAGGGCAGCTTTGCGCCAACCGCCCAGAATGCGACGCGCGAGGGCGCTATGGTCGGCCACAACATTGCAGCCTCGATTCGGGGCGAGCCATTGAGAACCTTCACCTACCAGTCGATTGGCGAACTCGCCATTGTGGGCAAGCGAACGGGCGTGGCGCAGATTTTCGGTCTACGCTTCAGCGGCATCGTGGCCTGGGTCATGTGGCGGGCCATCTATCTGGCCAAACTACCGGGTACCGCCAAGAAAGTCCGGGTCGGCCTCGACTGGCTGATTGATGCCATCTTCGATCGCGACGTCGTGGCCCTTCCCGGTGGGGCCGGCGGGTCCGAAGGGTAGAGCGAATTCGCCGCTGTTCTGCCCGGCACGACCTGACTGATAAACGAGGTTCAGAAGCCGGCAGCACGACGATTCTTGCATTGAGCACCGATTCTGTGGAGGATATCGGGTAGGAACACGTGTAACGAAACGTGCCGGAGCGCGTTATATATGGAGACACGATCGCATGAGGTGCCCTATGCTGCGCGCCCTGGTCCGCTCGATACTCCTGGCTATACTCTTTGAGGTTGGTCCGGCGCCGCTTGCCGCGGCACGGGCATGGACGGCGGGCCAGTCGAGCGCCGGTCTCACTTTGCACCAGGGTAGTCGGGCGGGTGGCATGGTAGCCACGTCCGCCGCCGGGGAAAAAGGCGGCCACCGCCAGAAGCGCCATGCCCCACCGGCAGTCACTCTCAGTGTGGCAGCCGGCTACGGCGAGTTGTACCGCGACTCCGCCTGGATACCGGTGAGGGTCACCGCCCGCAACCGCTCTGCAAACACTATCTCCGGCACGCTCGAGATGCCCGACGGCAGTACCTCCGGCAACAACCAGGGCTGCTGCGGCCCACCCGCGCCGTATCGTGCCCTCTATCAGATGTCGGTCGTCCTTCCCGGCGACGCCACCAAACAGGCGACCCTGTATGTGCCGGCTGCCAGCATCGGTAGCGGAGTAGACGTTCAATTGCGCGATGCGGGCGGCGTTCTGGCTACCGGGTCCGACTCTCCCACGACCTTCGATCGAGCCAGTTTGAGCGTCGGGGCCCTCACCAGCGATCCCGCCAGCATCAACTGGATCAAGCATATTGAACCCCAAACCGGGTCACCCGTCAGCCTGGTCCACCTTACGCCCGACATGGTGGACCCGCTGCCCCAGGCCCTGGCCAACTTCGATCTGATCGTGGTCAATGACGGCTCGGTCGCCCGCCTGGATCGCGACCAGCTGGCGGCCCTCGAGCAATACGTGCGCAACGGCGGAGCACTGGTCCTGGTAGGGGGGCCGGGCTGGCAGGAAACGCTGCGCCCGCTCCCCGCCGACCTGATTCCCGGCCACCTGATGGGCACTCGAACGGTTCCTACCCTGCTCGGTCTGATGAGCATCCAAAAGGTGGCACCGCCAAAACGCGAAAATCCTACCGGGATCAGCGTGCTCCGCGACCCCCAGGGCACGGTTCTCGCCTCAACCGCGGGTGTCCCACTGGCGGTGCAGGCCGCCCTGGGTACAGGCCAGCTCCTGTACCTGGCCTTTGATCCGTCACTTGATCCCGTGGCCCACTGGTCGGCGTCGTCCCGTATCATGACCCGACTCTTCGTGCGTGCCGCGCCGGCGGCGGTGGGACGTACCACCTTGCCCCAGGGGACGTCGGCCCCTTCGCTGTTCTTTAATCAATTTGGCCCCCCGATGAACATCGCTAGCGAGCTGGACAATGTTCCGGCCGCCGCCCTGCCGTCCATCCTGCTCTTCATTATTCTCACGGTGCTCTATATTCTGCTGCTGGGCCCGCTGAATTTTCTGGTGCTGCGGCGCTTTCGCCGGCGAGAGTTCATGTGGGTCACTATTCCTCTGGGCGCGATCCTCTGTATGGGCGCCACCTTTGGAGTGGCCTATCATCTTAAGGGCAGCACGGTGCTCATCAATACCGTCGGCATGGTCACGCTCGACGGCCGTGCCGGCCCGCACCCCGCCGCTCTCTACGTCGGCCTGTTTGCCCCGGTCCGCGGCGACTATCAGCTCACCTACGGCAGCCAGGCTCTCCCGCAGTACATACCGCAGTTCGACTACTACGGCGGTGGTCCGGGTCAGCCTGGCCCCGGACCGCTGGGCCTGCGCTTCCAGGAGGGATCGCAGACGAAGGTGCAGTTCCTGGGGCTAAACATGTGGTCGATGCGGAACGTCGCTCTCCATACCACGGTCAATGTGCCGGGCAGAGTCCAGAGCCAGCTGCGCATCGATCGCAACGGTTTCGTCGTTGGCGCTGTTCACAACGACACTCCGCTCACGCTCATACACCCAGCAATCGTCGCCGGACGGACGATACTCCACCTGGCCGACATGCCTCCCGAGAAGACGATTCCCGTTCGGATCAAGCCGAATGTCGACATCTACGATAACAACTATTCGCCATTTTGGTCCCAGATGTACGGCCAGACCCAGTGTTGCGGTGGTGGGTTCTTCGCACGTGGCCCGGTCTGTTTTAACTGCCAAGGTCCCGGTCCGTCTATCGGCGGATCATTCTTTGGCGGGGGCGGACCCGGCCCCTCGGCGCCGCAAGAGCACAACTTCACCGATCGTGTCCGCAATGCGGTCACCCAACTCCCCGATGCACAGAGCGTATCGGCGTTGGGAGAGATCTTGTTCCTGGCTTGGAACCAACAGCCGCTGGGCTCGATCCAGGTTGACGGCGCCGCCCCCCAGCGGCGCGATCTCAACCTTATCGTTTCGCCGCTGTCGGCCAGCTTCGCCCCCGGTCCATTCACGCTTCGCACCGGCACCATCGGCGCCAATCTGGTCAATTTGTCACCGCAGCAGACCCAGAACGGCTGTTGCTGGCCGCCCGGGCCAAACTCAATCTACCTGGGCAGCGGTGGCTCCGCCACGTTTGAATTCGACCTTCCCGGCGCGAGTCATCTGCACTTTAACCACCTGTGGCTCAATGTCGATGCCGGGGGCGCGCTTGGCGCGGGCCTGGGGCGGGTCTGGGACTGGCGAGCAGACAAATGGGTGACCATCAACCTCGATCTCGGCTATGCCGCGCTCGGCAATCCGAACCGCTTCATCTCTTCGCACGGAGCATTGTTGCTGAAGCTGGTCCCCGGAGACTTTTCAAATAACATTCGGATCACGGACATTCACCGCAATCTTCAGATATCCGGCGATGGAGTGGCTGCATGACAAAGCTAGCCGAACGCTCGGACAGTCTGGTGCTGGAGGAGGTAGCGCCCGACTATGCGATAGAGATCGAGGGCATGGTCAAGCGCTACGGCCACACTATGGCGGCCAATGGCCTCTCGATGCATGTGCCCCGAGGCAGCATTTTCGGATTCGTCGGCCCCAACGGCGCGGGTAAAACGACCACCATCCGAACCCTGGCCACTCTGCAGAAGCCGGACTCGGGGTCGGTGAAACTGGACGGTATCGATGTGCTGGCCGATCCCGGTAGCGTGCGCGACCGCATGGGATACATGCCGGATTTCTTTGGCGTCTACGAGACCCTGACCGTCGGAGAGTATCTGGACTTCTACGGCGCCAGTCATCGTATACCGCTGGGCAGACGACGCCAGCTGTGTGATGAACTCCTGGAGCTGGTCGACCTGACCGACAAGCGCCGCGAGCCGGTCGAAGTGCTCTCGCGTGGGATGAAGCAGCGCCTGGGCCTGGCGCGCTGTCTGATTCACGATCCCGAGGTGCTCCTGCTCGACGAGCCGGCATCCGGCATGGACCCGCGGGCGCGAATTGAACTGCGCGAGGTCCTGCGAGAACTGAGTAAGCTCAACAAGACCATCCTCATCAGTTCGCACATCCTCCCGGAGCTTGCCGAGATGTGCACCGATATCGGCGTTATCCGCGCGGGTGAGATCATCGCCGAGGGGTCGGTAGACGCAGTGATCGCCGCGCTCTCGCGTGGACCTCACCTGCGGGTTCGCGTTCTCCACCCTGCGCAGGCGGAAGCCGCCTGGACCACCATCGAGGCCGACGATGCGTGCGACGACCTGGAGATGGAGGATGATCACACCATCAGTGCGGCCTTTGGGGGCGGCGACGCGGAGCTGGCCGAGTTGTTGTCGCGGCTGATGACAGGCGACATTCAGGTAACGGCCTTTGCCCTGGAACGCGGTACTCTGGAGGACATTTTCCTCCATGTCACGGAACTCGGGGAGGTGGATGCATGATCCAGGCGCGGAAGGCGCTGTACAACTCGGTGGCCGCCAAGGAGTTGCGGACCCGCATGCGTGGCTGGCGGTCGATTGCCGTGATCAGCACCTACATGGTCGTCCTGGGCATTATCGCGATCGGCTTCCTGATGCAGCAAGCCGGCCCCACCTCTGGTGAGGCATCGCAGGTGGGCATCCAGCTCTTTCAGGCTCTGGCGGCCTTCCAGCTTCTCCTCATACTGTTCGTGACGCCTGCCTCCACCGCGGGCGCCATCAGCGGCGAGCGCCAGCGCCAGACCTGGGACCTCTTGCTGGTCACCCGTCTCTCAACCTTTGGCATCGTCTGGGGCAAACTCATCGCGGGGCTTGCGTTTAATATCCTGCTGATCTTCGCCTCCCTCCCACTCTTCAGTCTGGTCTTCCTCTTTGGCGGGGTCGCGCCGCAGGACGTCATCCACGTGTACGTCGTCTTTCTGGCCACGGTGCTCCTCCTGGGGACCACCAGCCTCTTTATTTCCGCCCTCACTCGCCGGCTGGCGGCCGCCATGATTATCAGCAACATCGTGGCCCTCATTCTCGGCGTGGGCATCACCCTGCTGGCCATGTACCTCGAAAACTGGGGCACACGACAGTACTCGCCTCCCGGACCAAATCGGCCTCCCGGACCGATTCCTCTCCCCCCACTGACTCCACTGGCGCGATTCGATCCGTTTGCGGCGCTCGCTTCCGCGCTACCCAATGGCAGCGGTAGTTCGTTTCTCGGCGGGCTCGGCTCGATCCATCACCCATTCGACCTGCCGGGCACCATGCCGCTCTGGGAAGCGTTTGCCGTTCTCTCTCTGGTGGTCTCCGCTGTTCTGCTCGGCCTCACCACGTATTTCGCCCGCTCGACGCCGCGCTGGCTGAATCGGGAGGCGTCATGACTTCGAGTGGTGGGGAACGACCGGAACACACGCCATTCGACGTTCTGGCGGTCCTTGCTCCCGCTCGACGGCAGCTCGGGCTGCGCCGGGTGGCGAGCTGGGCGGTACGCGGTCTGCTGGCCGGTGGAATCGTGGCCCTGTTGGTGCTGGGCGCCGCTCACCTACACCGCTTCTCGGTCGCACTCCTAGTCGCAGCCGGCGCCGTCGTTCTGGGACTCCTGGTCGGGCTGGCCATCGGAATCCGCCGCTGGCCCGATCGATTGCAGACGGCGCGGACCGTGGACCATCACTTTAACCTCCATGACCGTCTGACCACGGCACTCGAGTTGCGGACCTCCGATCTCCCTCTCGCCGAACTGCAACGGAGTGACGCCGGGCGCAGGCTAGTCGGCCTTAAAGCGAGGGAGAGTGCCCGCGGACAGTTCAGCAGGCGAGAGTCGGGCGCCACGGTCGTGGTCCTGATGGTCTTGCTCGCCGTAGCCCTGGTGGGACTGCCCGCCGCCCGGGGCGCCGTGCAGACGTCGTATGCCGATCAGCAGCGTGTACACCATGCGGCGCAAACGGGAATACCTCGGATTGTACGCAAGGTAAACCTGGGTCTCGGACCGGTCACACGCCACGACGTCGCCATGCGGAATCTGAACCTCGCGCTGCAACATCTACGCCGTCAACTGCAGCACGAATCGAATCGGGCGGGTGCGCTGCGCGCGATTTCCGCCACGCAACAACAGTTGCACCGAATCGCTGCCTCGGTCCATCCCATCAGGCCGGCTGCGGTGTCACAGCTGAATCGCGCCCTGGCCTCTCGCATGAGTGCGCAGCAGCGAGCAGAGGCCGCCGGCAACAGCCAGAAGGCGTTGAAGGCGGCGGCCACCACCTTGCAACGATTGGCCAGGGAACTCTCTCACATGTCAGCGGCGCAACGGGCCGCCCTGGCACGCTCCCTGGCCAGAGCGGCCAGTACCACCTCCGACAGCACCATGCGCAGTGCTCTTCAACAGGCCGCCTCTTCGCTCGGCTACCAGGATCCGAAGACGGCCGCCAGCGCGCTGCAAGAGGCGGCCGCTGCACTCGATCGGTCACCAAGTGCCCACGCCGCGCAATCGGCCGTCAACTCCGCCGCCGCCGGCCTCGAGTCCATGAAGGGCGGCGTCTCGGGCCTCTCCACCCAGGCCGGCGGCAGCACATCGTCCGGGAATGCGACGACGAGCCAGACGCCGGGGAGCGGTCAAGGTCAGGGCAGCGGCCAGGGCAAGGGTAACGGCTCTGGCCAGGGACACGGTAAGGGTACTGGCTCTGGCCGGGGCCAGGGCAAGGGTACTGGCTCCGGACAGGGACAGGGGCGCGGAACAGGGACTGGTTCGGGGCAAGGAACGGGTCGGGGCCAGGGCTCCGGGAGTGGCCACGGCTCGTCCGGTAGCGGTGGCGCGGGTGGCACCGGTGGTCATGGCATCGGCGGCGGCCGCGGCGGCTCCGGTGGACAGGGCAGCGGACACCTGAGTACGCGGGTCTATATACCCGGGAAGTTCGGGAAGGGCACACACACCATTCAGAACGGCGGACCAAGCGGCGCGCCGCTGCGCGGTTCAACCGTTCCCTACCGGCAGGTCATCGGCCAGTATGAACAGACGGCGCACACCGCTCTCGACCGCGCCGCTCTCCCGCCCTCCATGCAAACCTATGTACGCCAATATTTCTCGTCTATATCGCACTAAGGATCGAAGACCATGATCAACGCCCGGCCTTCCCTTGAGCGGTCCCGTCCAGCCGTGGGAGATGAGGCCATCGCCGGCTTCGTCGAGCAGGCTCGCCGCCTGGAAACCTCAGTCCAGACAGTCATCCTCGGCCAACCAGAGGTAGTTCGGCAGACCATCATCGCGCTCCTGGCCAACGGCCATGTGCTGCTGGAAGGCGTGCCGGGACTGGGGAAGACGCTGCTGGTGCGCACTCTGGGCGCCGCGCTTGGCCTCTCCTTCTCCCGCGTCCAATTCACCCCGGACCTGATGCCGGCCGATATCACCGGAACCACCATTTTGCGGGAGGATGAGTACGGCCGCCGGTCCTTCGCCTTTCAACCAGGGCCGCTCTTTGCCCATCTCCTGCTGGCTGATGAGATCAACCGAGCTACCCCGAAAACGCAGAGCGCGCTACTGGAGGCGATGCAGGAGCGAACAGTCACGGTTGGGAACGACACCCACCATCTCCCCTTGCCCTTCTTTGTGTTGGCGACACAAAATCCGCTGGAACAAGAGGGCACCTACCCACTGCCGGAGGCCCAACTCGACCGTTTCCTGCTGAAAGTCCTGGTTCCTTTTCCCGGCGCCGAGGTGCTGCGCGGCATTATCCAGCAGACCATTACCTCCGCTCCGCTGGTCGAGCCAATCCTGGATGGTGGTCAGCTCGGTGACATGGTGACCGTGGCCCACGCCGTGCCCATCGCCGGGCCGGTCCTCGACTACGCGGTCGCGCTGATTGTCGCGACCCACCCCGAGCTATCGTCGGTCGACGCTGTCAAGCAGTTTGTGCGGGCGGGAGCCAGCCCACGCGGCGTCCAGGCGTTGGTGACCTGCGCCCAGGTGCGGGCACTGGTGGAGGGGAGATACAACGTCTCGATCGATGATCTGCAGGCGCTGGCACACCCGGTGCTACGCCACCGCCTGCTCTTGAACTTCGAGGGACAGGCTGAAGGCTTCACCTCCGACTCCCTGATCAACAGTCTCCTGGAGCAAGTCCCGGTCCCATGACGCCCCGCCATGGCCACTAATCCTGCCACTTTTTTCGGCTTCGACGGCCCCTTCTTGCAGAAGTTGGAGCGTCTCGCCGTGCTCAGCCGGCATCCAATCCCCGGTTTCGCCGCTGGACCGCGCCGGTCGCCACGTCGTGGATCGTCGGTAGAGTTTGCCGACTTCCGCGAGTATGCACCCGGCGACGACTTCCGGCGGATCGACTGGAAGGTCTACGGCCGTCTCGATCGCCTGTTCCTTCGGCTCTACAGCGCGGAAGAGATAACGACCCTAACGCTCTTTCTGGACCGCTCGACCTCCATGAGCTTCGGCAATCCCTCCAAAGCGCTGTTCGCCGGCCGCCTCGCGGCCGTGTTCTCCTATGTGGCACTCCACAACTATGACCTGGTCGCGGTGGCGGGCTGGGGGGAGAAGCTCGACCGGTATTACCCTCCTCGCGGCGGCAAGGCAGCCATTCCCGAGGTATGGGGCCGTATCTCCAGCGTGCTGTCCTCCCCGGAAGGCCAGACCGATTTCACGGCGCTGCGCGGTTTCCAGCACGTTCGCCGCGGCCGAGGCATCTGCATCGTGCTCTCCGACGTGCTCACCGACTCAGACTGGAGGGCGGGACTCCGCGCCCTACGCGGCGCCGGACAGGAGGTCAGCCTGATTCAGATACTGGCGCCCGAGGAGATCGACCCAAGCATTCGGGGAGACTGGAAGCTGCAAGACGTGGAAAATGGCCGGGAGGTGGAAATTACCGTCTCCCCTCGTCTGCTCAAGCGCTACCAGGAGGAGCTGGCCAGTCACACCGCCGAGGTCCGCGAGTACTGCCGCCGGCAGGGGGTTACCTTCCTGCAGTTGCCCAGCGATGCCTCGATTTCCGAGACAGTCCTGACCGGTTTGCACGCCGGAGGACTGCTGGGATGACGCTGCTCACGCCGCTCGCGCTCGCGCTCACCGCACTGGCTGTTCCCGTCGTGGCCATGTATATTCTCAAGCTGAGACGGCAGCAGCAGGTCATTTCGAGTACGCTCCTCTGGCAGCGGGCGCTCGATGACGTGCAGGCCAACGCGCCCTGGCAACGGCTGCGCCCCAGTATCTTGCTCCTGCTCCAGTTGCTCGCGTTGCTGGCCCTGGTTCTAGCTCTCGCTCAACCCGCCTACAGCAGCGCCCACCACTTCAGCGGCGATCTGATCCTGATCGTGGACGAATCGTACGGCATGCAGGCGCACGACGTGGCGCCTTCCCGCTTTTCAGCGGCCCTGGCCCAGGCCCATAGCCTGGCCAACGACCTTCCCGCGGGAAACGTGGCCAGCGTCATCGGCATGGGCGCGGAACCCGCGCTGAAGACCGCGGAAAGCAGTGATGCCGGCGTGACCGGGCGCGCCATCGATAGCCTCCGCGTCGGTGTGTCGGCCCCGAACTTCCTGGCAGCTCTCAGCTTCGCTGCCTCGCTGGCACGGAATGGCCAGAGCACTCGAGCCGTGGTTCTTACCAGCCGCGAGAGCGGTATTTCCGCGCTCCCGCTGCGGGTACCGTTCCCGGTCGAGATCGTGCGCATTGGGGGGCGTCTGCGCGATCTCGGCGTCACGGCCTTCAGCGCCACGCAGGGCGGAAGCCACACCCAGGCACTGGCGCGTGTCGGCAATTTTGGCGCGAACACGGCTGGATCCGATCTCAATCTGTACGTGGACGGACAATTGGCGGATGTCCGGCCGTTGACGGTGGTCCCTGGAAAACAGCAAACTCTCTTCTGGACCGACCTCCCCCCGCGCCCGCACACGCTGCGGGTCAAGCTCACCCACGCCGACGACGTGTCCACCGACAAAGCAGCCTGGACAGTCGCGACCACTGGGAGCCAACGGCGGATTCTCCTGGTGACAAACAACGACTTCTTTCTCCAGACGGCGCTTGTCCTGGACCCGAGCGTCCAACTGAGCCTGCTGCCCCCGTCTGCCTATCGTGCCTCGCTGGCGCCCCGATACGACCTCATCGTCTTCGATGGTATGCTCCCCTCGGTCTTACCCACCACACCGGTGCTCCTGGTTTCGCCACCGCCGGGCCATACCGGCGCAATCGGCATTGGCGCCGATCAGCCTGGCGGTACGGTGACCTCGGCATCGGCTACCGCCTCCGCCGGCATCGTCTCGCTGCTTCAGTTCGTCGATCTCTCGGATGTTCACATGGGCCGGGCCCGGGCAGTGACCATGCCGAGCTGGATGCTGCCAGTCGCTTCCTCCGGAGGCGCGACCGTGCTTGCCGCAGGTGAAAACAGCGGCACTCGTGTGGCGCTCATGCCGTTCAACCTCCAAGAGTCCGACTGGCCGCTCCGCATCAGCTTTCCCATTCTTATGCAAAATCTGGTCCACTATCTGGCGCCGGGTCTAGGACTCGGCACCGCTGAAGTGGCAGCCGGCCAGTCGCTCCAATTCTTTCCGCCTCCCGGCACTCGCCAGATCGACATCGCCCGACCCGATGGAGGCACAACCTCTGTGAGAGCACCGTTCCCGCCCTTCACCGAAACGGCACAGCCCGGTCTCTACACGGCGACCACGGTGGGCGGGCTCAGGCCGAGCACCAGTCCCTTCGCGGTGAACTTCTTCCCGGCGCGACCCGCTCCCGCGGTTGGACGCTCTCACGTGGTGCTGGGTCAGCCGCACGCTGGATCAACCCGGACAGTGGGCGTGCCGGTAAGCGTCGGCTGGGCCTTCGCGCTGGCCGTGCTGGCGCTCCTGTCGGCCGAGTGGTGGTTCGCCTTCCGGCGGTAACATGATTTCCTTCGATCACCCCCTGGCGCTCCTGCTCGCCGTACCACTGTTTACCCTGGCGGTGCTCTTCTGGCGAAACGGCTACGTCAATCTCAGCCAGCGCCGCGCGCGAGTGGCGCTCGGCGTCCGTCTGGCTCTGTTGGCCGCCATCATCCTGGGCCTGGCCGGCGCCGGGCTCAACCTCGCGCAAAGCCGGCAAGCAGTGGTTCTGGCCGCGGACCTCTCCGCCAGTGACTACCATGCCAAAAGCGACATGCAGCGGTTCATCAACCAGATCGTTCGAGAGCGCGGCGCCGACAATCAGATCGGCGTGGTAGCGATTGGTCGGGATGCACGGGTGGAACAGCCGCCTTCCTTTCTCACCAGCTTCGATGGTTTCCAGACCACCGTCAACCGGGACTACACCAATCTCGCGGATGGCCTGTTGCTGAGCAACGCCATTCTCCCCGAAGGCTACCGGCGCAGAGTGACGCTCATGACCGACGGCCAGCAAAACGTCGGCGACGCGCTCACCACCGCTCGCCTGCTACGCTCCCTGGGGACCAGAGTTGACGTGTGGCCGGTCCGCGTGGCCGGTGGCCCGGAAGTGCTGGTGGACGGCGTGACTATCCCGTCACAGCTCCGTCCCCAGGAACATTTTTCGATCGACGTGGCGGTCCGTTCAACTGTCGGCACCGTCATGGGCCTCGAGGTCTACCGGGATCGCACCCTGGTATTGAGCCGGTCGGAGATGGTTCACAGTGGTGAAAACCACTATGTCTTTGATCAGCCTCCCCTGCATTCCGGCTTTCACACCTACCGGGTTCACATCACCCCCCAGATCGACACCCAGTTCGAGAACAACCAGGGTTCCGCCTTTACGATGGTGGCCGGGCCGCCCAAAGTGCTGGTTATCTCCCCCAGCCGGAGTGAAGCAGCCAACGTGCTTGATAGCTTGCATACCACCGGCATCCACGCGGACTTCCAGACTCCAGATGCCGTCGTGCCCACGCTCAGCTACCTGCAGCGCTATGCCGCGGTAGTCGTCGTCGACACCCCGGCCGATTCACTCGACCCCAGCCTGGTGAGCGAGCTCGTACCATACGTGCGCGACCTTGGTCACGGACTGGTGGTGATCGGCGGTCGTGAGTCGTACGGCATGGGTGGGTACGGCCAGACCGGACTGGAAGAGGCACTGCCGGTCAAGATGGATCTGCCCAAGCGCAAAGACCTGCCGAGTGCGGCCGTGGTACTGGTGATCGAAAACCTCGAGTCCGACAATCAGGTCAATATCTCAAAGCAAGCCGGAAAGGGAGTCATCGGACTCCTCACCGAGCAGGACCAGATCGCGGTCAATGACGCATTGGGCGGCGGGCAATTTGCCGTGCCGCTGCAACACGTCACCAACAAGGCTGCCATCGATCGAGCGATCAACCAGATGCAACCAGGCGACCCACAGAGCTATGCCACCGATCTGCAAGCGGCCTACGATGCGCTGAAAAAAACACACGCCAGAGTGAAACACATCATCCTCCTGGGTGATGGCGATGCCGAGGATCCCGCATACGAAGCGGTCGCGAAGCGAATCCGCGCCGGCGGCGTCACAATCTCAAGCGTCGCCACCAATGGGCTCGGCTTCAACGATGCGCAGACCATGCAGAACATTGCTCGATGGGGAGGCGGGCGCTACTATCGCGGGGACAACACCTCCGCCATCCCAAACATCTTTCTGCGCGAGGCACGCACGGTAGCGCGGTCGGGAATTGTGGAAGGCAAGTTCTACCCACAGGAACTCTCGCCCAATCCCATGCTCGGCGACGTACGCGGGGTGCCGCCCCTCACCGGCTATGTCGCTACCACTCCGAAGCCGACCGGTGAGATGGTTCTGGTCAGCAACAAACTCGATCCAGTGCTGGCCGGCTGGCAGTTCGGACTTGGGCGATCGGTCGCCTGGACGAGCGATGCGTCCGGTTTATGGACTCGGGACTGGTTGCAGGCCCCAGGCGCCAACCGCTTCTGGGCGAACCTGGTCTCCTGGGCGTTGCCGGCCAGCCAGGGGGGTAGCCTCTTCATCAACGCCAGCAGCGGGCAGGGGCAAGGCCATATCTCGATCGTCACCCCACCCTCGCTGGGCGCCAACCCCAGCGTCACTGCTCAAGTCCTCGGGCCCGATCTGCATTCAGCTACCGTTCTGCTTCAGCCTGCCGCACCCGGCCGCTACCAGGGGTCCTTTCTGGCCAACGCCGCGGGCGCCTACTTTGTGAGCGTGGACGCGCGCGGCGTCTCGCATGCTGAAGCTGGTGAGACCGGCCTGGACGTTCCCTACTCGGCAGAGTATCGGGTTACTGGAACCGATATGCCCTTTGCCCGCGCCCTGGCAAATGCAGGTGGCGGAAGCGTCGTCTCTGAGCCCAGCGCCGCCTGGCAAGACAACCTTGACCCGGTCTTCGCTCACGAATCTTTAAGCACCTGGCTCTGGCTGCTGGCGCTGCTGCTCCTACCCGTGGACATCGGCGTGCGGCGTTTGATTGTGAGCCGGCATGACCTGACCGCCATTCGCCTGGCTTTCCTGGGCATTCGGCGTCCGACTGCGGGGGGTGCGCCCGCGATCGCGCCGCTGGACATGCTTCGGCGGCAACGTACGGCGCGATCCACCGAGCCGGCCCGGAAGGTGAGTGCCGCGCCATCAGTGACAGCGGCAACTCAGGTCCGATCCGAGGCGGCCAGGGTTCGCGTTCCGGCGCCGAAGCCAACTTCCACGCCTTCCGGTCAGGTCCCGGTCAGAGCCGAACCCGTGGCGAGTGAACAGGACTCCGCCGGCACGACCTCGCAACTCCTGGCGGCCAAGCGCCGCCGGAAGTGAGACTCTACCCGCCGAGGCGCGCGAACCCAAAAGGTTGCTGAACGCTCGGCACAGCGACTGCTACCTCTGGGTGGTACTGCCGTACCATCTGCACTGCCTGGGCTGGATATCCAAGATTGCTCTCGAACATGTCGTAGTGCATGGGAACCAGCAGGTCGGCGCCGATTTTCGCGGTGAGATCGGCGGCCTCACGTGGATTCATATTGCCAACCAGATTCTGCGCTTCCCGAAAGTAGTCGCGCCCATTGATCGGCAGCAGCGCCACGTTTACCAGCAGCGCGCGCAGTGTCTCCACCATCCCGTCGTACACCAGGGTGTCGCCGGCATGGTACACCCGCAAATCGCCAGCCTCCACGACATACCCCAAAAAGCGATACAGCCCGTTCGACTGCTCCGTCCCAAAGCTGTAGGCGTGGCCCATGTCGGTGCCGTGACAGGCGGGCACCGGGTGCAGTGTCGCGCCGCCATGGGTGATAGTTTCTCCTGGTTGTGCACCGATAACCCGGCTGGCGGCGATACCGAGATCGGTCACCATGGATACGATGGGTTCCGGCACGACGATCAGGGCATCGGGCGACGCGGCGGCTATGCCAGACACGCTGGGAGGGTCAAAATGGTCGATGTGCTGGTGGGTGCAGGCCAACACTGCGACGTTGGTGAAGTTCTCCGGCGCGAACGGGGCCGGCACGGCGCGTTGCGGATTGGGCCCGAGAAACGGATCGATGACCACGGTCGCCTGGTCGGTGCGAACCACAAAGCCGGATTGTGCCAGCCACCACAGTCCCACCGCGTGCGGCCCGGGTTGCGAGGTGCAGAAACGATCGAGACGTTCTTTTGGAATCATGGCATTCACTCCCAGCGGTTGGAATGGGGTCTATGGAGATCTATCGCTTGAACACGCCGGCCAGCGAGGGCAGGCGAAGTGGGTCCTCGGATTGGGCGATCGCCACCGCCAGCTTCGGAATCTTCAGCACATCCCGATATGCCAGGTAGCGGCTGCGCCACAGGGGCTCAAACTTGCTGTTGAATTGGTAGAGCGACTTCAGTTGGTAGACCGACGAAAGATGCTCAAACAGAAACCGCCGCGTCTCCTCAACCCCGCGTGAGTCGATGTCGTCCGCGGAGTTGGCGAGCGCCGCGAAGTTGAGACTGAGCCGCTCATAGCCTCGATCTCGGTATGTCTGAGCCGCATGAATCACTAAGAACTCGGTCAGGCCGTTCGGGCTATCCGGGCGGCGGCGCATGGCATCGAGCGACCACGACTCACCACGATACACCGGCGCCATGCAGAGGTACCCGTACACCCGCTCGCCCTGCTGCGCCACCACGATCTCACAATCGTGGTCCGTGAGGCGCGGCAGTCGCCCCAGGGTCATGGAAAAGCCGCGCTCGCCACCGCCCTTGGACTCAATCCATTGGTGGGAGATCTCGTGAATCTGCGTCATGACACTCTCCGGCGCCTGATCTCGCCGATAGATGATGCACTCGATGCCCAGCTCGCCGACGTGTCGAGCTGCCCGACGAACCTTTCGCTTCAAAGCCGCAACGTCGAAGTCCGAGAGACTGATTATCGCTTCCTCGCCGATCTTCAGGGTGCGTAAACCGGCCGAGTGGTACAGGTGAACGTAGTCTGGCCCGACGCCGAGAAAGCACGGCTCGATGCCGTTGGCCTCGGCAAAGTCCAGAAAAGACTGGACCACCGGAGGAAACCGCTCCGGCCTGCCGATGGGATCTCCTCCCACCAAGGCCACGTTGCCCCACAGGCGGTAAGACAGAAAGGCCTCGCCCGTCACGTCGAAGAAATAGCTGCGACCATCCTGCAGCGCAAAGTACGACAGCGTATCCATGCCCCAGCGCCGGATCAAGGCCCGCGCCCGTTCGATTTCGGACATGGTGGCATGGCGCGCGGGCGCCAGGGGACGCAGCACCTGCACCACAAAGTACAGAGCGACCATACACCCCAGAAACGCCAGCGACCGCTCAAACCACCTGGCTTGCGCAGTGAGATAGTGGTAGTACGGTGCGTCCATGAGGAGACGGAACGGTTCCATGGTCACCCCACGCACACTCGGTGTTGGATCGATAAAGCGGCGCAGAATAAGGAATCCAGCCAGCAGATAGCAATAGTACAGCAGGGCGACGGTACCCGCGCGACGCAACACGTGCCGGGGCGCCGGTGGACGGCAGGGGAGATCGAACGCCTGGCGCGAGGCGAGCAGCACGACTGCCAACACCATGGCCACGGATGCCTCTTCAAAGTCCAAACCTTTAGTCAGGTTCAACACCGCCGAGACCAACAGCAACGCGATGGTAATGTGCAGGGCTCGAGTCCGCCGTTTCCTTAATCCGTCCGCGAGCAGGATAAGGCCAAATCCGACCAGCACGGTGGCCGTCTGCGAGCCGCGGATTACATAGGAGGGCAGCAGGTCGTGCAGTACCTCCACGCGGCTATGAACGGCGGGGTAGAGTGCGGAGACGATGTCCATCAGCCCAGCGATGGCGGCAAAGAGCGCGCCAAGTTGGCGCGCCAGGCGCCCGTGTGAGCTCATCGTTCGGTTAAGCGCAGCGACAGTCAAGGCTGTTCCTGGTTCAAAGGTGGGAGAGGTCTCGCGGCCATAAGTTTAGCGCTGGAGGGCCAGCTTCACAACCCCCCATAGACATCGACGTGACGCCAGGCGCCGCGTCCCCACAGGGTTTGCAACCGCAGCACTGCTCGCGTCGCATGCGGCGGGGCCACGAACCCAAAAGGCTGTGAGAGCCACACGCCGTTGGCCGGCCAATCGTACCACTGGGTTCGCGGGAAGGCGTCGAGCCGGCGTCCCATGGAATCGTAGGTCTGCAGCGAAACCAGTGGACGCGTCGGCGGGATACCTCTGTATTCTACGGCAACGCTGTAGGCCACTCCCGGCTGCACCGCAAATGTCCTGCTCAGTTGAGCCGTTCCCCTGGTCTGCGCGACACCCCTGGAAACGAATACCGCGCCACTGCGGCGCCAGTCTCGACCGAAGGTGCCGCCCGCCACTATTGACCTCGCATACCTCGACGGGCCTGCTCGACTCCACAGTTCGATGCGGGTGTCTCCCAGGTACTCCTCGCTGAGTGAAAGTTGAAAGCCGTGCGCGATGAACCAGTGTCTCGTGTCGTTCAGCCCGGGGTAGTCGTAGGTAACGAGCCAGACCTGCCGTTCGCCACCGGCCGTCTCCGCAAGCTGTCGATTGCGCAGGACGGCCTCGATGTGAGCCCGCTCTTTCTTGCTGGGGTGGAAAACCGTTGGATAGTACTTCTGCCAGGCCGGCACGTCCACATAGCTACGAGACCACAGGGCGCGCTCGCGCGTCGCCTTCCACCCTTCGGGTAGATAGGACGAGACCAGGGACCGCAGCACACCGGGATTGAAAATCACCGCCTGGCCCGATCGGTAGGCCACGTGGAAGTCGCGGGCAGCGGAGCGCCAGTCCGGATTGGTACCTCCCGCGTAAATTGGCCCCAGGTTGGCCACACTGGCAGCCGCCAGCGCAACGGCGCCTATGCCTCCGGCTAACCAGGCCGATCGACGCACCCGCCCGAATCCCAACCCGAGCAGCAGATAGAGCGGAAAGGTAACGTCCAGAAAGACCCGGTCCAGATAGAGTGACTGGCCGATGGAAATGGTGATGACGACCACAAAGGGCACAATCAGCCAGAGCGCCAACACGCCGGCTGTGAAGTCGCGATACCGTGCCGCACACAGACCCGCCAGCACACCGGCCACCAGTGCGAGGGCGGCCAGAGCGACCTCATGGCCGGCCAGCAACGGTACTCCGAGTTCCGTGCCAGTACAGGGCGTGCCCGGACAGGGTGTGAGCACACCGAGAAATTCCAGGACGGTGTTCGAAACCGTACTCGGATTGGGCGGTGGAATCCAGTAGTTGCCGGCAATCGCGGCGGCATCAAAGAGCAGGGTCCCGAGCCACGGGATGAACAAGAGCGCCGCGCCTCCCCAGGCCAGCATCAGTCCGCGTGCCACGCCGCGACGCCGAGCTCTAATCAACAACATCAGTTGGGGGAGTAAGGCAAAGACCGTCGTGTACTCCGTGTAGAGACACAGCGCAGTGCACATCGCATACAGAACCCAGGCACGCTTTCGCGCCTGGTCCAGCGCCACGAAACCGGTGAGGTAGGAAAGGATCACGGCCAAGCCGGCTAGCTCATAGCCACGGCCATCCTGACTGAACCACACATGGAACGGCGACACGGCCAGCAGCGCGCCAGCCACCAACCCGGTGCGCGGACCACCCAGGTGGCTGCCCAGCGCAAAGAGAGCCGGCACGGCAAGTGACCCGAAAACAGCAGAGAGGATCCGCGGCGCCAGATAGGAGTGGCGAATTGACATGATCAGGTGAACCAGCAGATAGTACAGCGGAGGATGTTCGTGCGCCCCACCTACCGCGATCAGTCGGTCCAGCGGCAGACCTGAAAACAGCAGGGTATATCCCTCGTCAAGCCAGAGAGACTCATGGTCGAGGCGATAGAGGCGCAGTGCAAAGGCGCAAACAGCCAGCGCAAGCGGAGCAGTCAACCAGAGTTTATGGGTGCCGCTGGAGATGCGCTCGTGCGGCTGTGCCGGCACTTCCTGCCATGCGGCTCGGGGGCGGATTACTGTTTTCGCCACCGCTTCTCCGGACCTGGGCTAACACTCGGGCAAAGAACCACGTTACTGTAGCATATGTTCTTTGACACTGTTAGGAATACTACGAAATGCCTATCCCTGGAAGACGCTCCTGATTATTATGCTCGATCACCTCTTCACCAACACCTGGCACGAAACCCTCACCTTCCGCCGGACGGCGCGAGCGCTGTCTGCCGTGGCCGTGTTGCTGTGGATTATCGCTCTGCTGCTGGTCATGGCCATCAGCCAGACTATTTCCTACACCGTGTGCGACGGTACCCTGCTGCATCTTCCACCGCCCGCGGTCCACTGGCCACCGGAAGGTCATAACATCGGCTTGATCAGTGTGCAGCACGCCGTAATGCTCATCGCGGTGGCGGTCAGCATCCTCGGAGCCTTCTTCACTCTGGCCATGGCGCCCGACCTCAGTAGTCGCGAACGCATCCGAGGACTGATGATAGCGGTGGCTGGTAGCTTGGTTTCTGCTGGGGTGCTGTGGCTCCTGGTCGAGCGCTTCGACGTGGGAGCCCGACTCGATGCTCTGGCTGGGTGCCTGTGATCCGCTTCCTTGATGCGGCACAAGGGGAAAAGGGGAATCGCTTTTTGACTGGGCCGCCGGTGTTGTCTATACTCAGACAAAGTTAGGTAGCCGCTGAGGATTCGATGGCAAAGCGCAATCCGGCCGTGTTCGGCCGCTATTACTGGTTTTATAAGGGCGTATCGTAACGGTCCTGTAAGAAGGTCCGCTCCTCACGTTATGCCCTTTTTGACCGGAGGCGAGCAATCGCCTCCGGTCTTCTTTTTACCCAAAGAGGGAAGCTCCCCATGATCACCGCCCCACCGGAGGCCGAAGTTATGATTATCGTCATGCAGAGCAATGCCGCCCACGAGGACATCGACGGCGTCGTGGAACGGATCGAGGCGCTGGGCTACCGCCCGAGTGTGTCGGCCGGGGAGGAGACCACTATTGTCGGCGTGATCGGTCATAACTCCCCGGATCAACTGGCCTCGCTGGAGTTTCTTCCAGGGGTAGACCACATGGTTCAGGTGATGAAGCCGTACAAACTGGGCAGCCGCGATTTTCGTCCTATGGATACTGTGGTATCGGTCGGGAGCGTCCAATTTGGCGGAAATGCTCTGACCATCATCGCCGGCCCATGTTCGGTCGAGAGTGAAGAGCAGCTGTGGGAGACGGCCGCCGCGGTGAAGGAAGCGGGCGCTCTGGTACTGCGGGCCGGAGCCTTTAAGCCCCGCTCCTCGCCCTACAGCTTCCAGGGTCTCGGCGTACCAGCGCTCCATATGCTGGATCACGTCCGACGGCAGCTCAGATTGGCGGTAATCACCGAGGTGCTCACTCCAGATGATGTCGACCTGGTTGCCTCTCACGTGGACATCCTGCAGGTTGGGGCACGCAATATGCAGAACTACGCACTGTTGCAGGAGATTGGCCGATCCGGTCATCCAACGCTGTTGAAACGCGGAATGAGCGCGACGATCGAAGAGTTGCTCATGGCCGCCGAGTACATTCTGGCCAACGGCAACCCGAACGTCATTTTGTGCGAACGAGGCATTCGAACCTTCGAGACCTCAACCCGCTTCACGCTTGACATCAGTGCCATCCCGGTCTTGAAACACCTGACCCACCTCCCGGTGCTGGTCGACCCCAGCCACGCCACCGGCAAGTGGACCTTTGTACCAGCGGTAGCCAAGGCTGGAATCGCCGCCGGCGCCGATGGCCTGATCATAGAGGTGCATCCGCGGCCGGCGGAAGCGCTATCCGACGGTGCGCAGTCCTTGCGACTCGACCGCTTTGCCACGCTGATGAGCCAGTTGCACCCTCTGGCTCTGGCCATCGGACGCACGCTGTGACGCCGCAACGAGTGGCCGTGATCGGGCTCGGCCTGATCGGCGGTTCCATTGGGAGCGCGCTGCGCCGCCGGGGATGGTATGTGCGCGGCTTCGATCGGCACGACGCTGCAGCGTACACGGCGGAGGAGCGTGGTTTGGTGGACGAGCTAGCCGGCAGCCTGGAGGCCGCCGTGCAGGGGGCCTCGATGGTGGTCCTGGCGCTTCCCATCCCGGCCATCATCGGCTCCCTACCGTCGATCGATGCAGCGGCGGAGCACGAGGCCACCATTATCGACACTGGGAGCGTAAAAGGACCGGTGCTTTCTGTCATGTCCACGCTACGTGGTGCCCACCGAGCCGTCGGCGGCCATCCGATTGCCGGCAATGAGCGTTCCGGTCCGGCAGCGGCGACGCCCGATCTCTTTCGACGACGCCCCTTCGTCCTGTGCCCTTCACCGGCCACCAGCGAGGCCACGGTCACCCAGGCCACCCTTCTGGTTGCAGCGCTCCGCGCTCACGCGGTGCAAATGGAAGCTAACCAGCACGACCAGGTACTGGCTCGAACCAGTCACCTTCCGCAACTGCTTTCCTCCGCCCTGGCCCTTTCCCTGGCGGCGGGAGATACCAGACTGGCCGGCCCGGCGCTGCGGGATATGACGCGGCTCGCGGCGAGTCCCCCGGAACTGTGGCGAGAAATTCTTACCGCCAACCGATCCAACGTCGCGTCTGCCATGCGCGCCTTCGTGAGTCAGTGTGCCGATCTGGCCCGGATGATCGAGGCCGGCGAGGACGATCAACTGGCAGCGGCTCTGACCGCCGCCCGAGCTGCATGCGCTCCGCTGCTGGAGCAGGCCCGATGAGGTGGTGCGTGACACCCGCCGTGATCGGGGGGCAAACGCACGTGCCGGGCGATAAGTCAATCGCCCACCGTGCCTTGATGCTGGCTTCACTGGCGTCTGGCTTCTCGCGCGTCGACCGGATGCCGGCCGGCGCCGACGTCCACTCCACAGCGCAGTGCCTTCGGCAGTTGGGCGTTGACATTAGGATCGATGGAGATGCGGCCCTGGTGACGTCGACCGGCAGACTTTCCCCCTCACGGGCGCCGCTCGACGCCGATAATTCGGGCACAACCATGCGGTTATTGGCCGGCATTCTGGCGGCTCAACCGTTCACCTCCTGCTTGATAGGAGACGAGTCGCTGTCCCGAAGGCCCATGACCAGGGTCGTGGAACCACTGAACAGCATGGGAGCGAGCATCCATTCGAACAAAGGCGGAGCGCCCCTGGAAATACATGGTCGCCAGCTGCACGGCATCGACTTCACGCTACCGGTGGCCAGTGCCCAGGTCAAGTCAGCCATACTCCTGGCCGGTCTGTTCGCGGACGGCATCACCTCCGTCTTGGAACCGCACCGCAGCCGGGACCACACGGAGCGAATGCTGGCCGCACTGGGCGTTGAGATAGAGGTGGAGAACCTCCGGGCCACGTTGCGCGGCTGTCAGGCGCCGCGCGCCTTTACCATGTCCGTACCGGGAGATCTGTCATCGGCCAGCTTTTTGGTGGTGGCCGCCGCATTGAGCGGAGGCGAGGTCACTATCGACGACGTGGGCCTCAATCCGACTCGATCAGGGCTACTGGATGTGCTTCGGGAGATGGGCGCCGATGTCGAGATTTCTGACCAACGACAGGAGATGGGCGAGCCCGTGGGCCGACTACGGGTCGGTGGTCGGATACGCCGGCCTGTCACAGTCGAAGCGGCTCAGGTGCCTGGCCTGGTCGATGAGCTGCCTGTGGTGGTCTTGCTGGCCACGCAAGCGCCAGGTACCAGCGTTATTCGCGGCGCGGCTGAACTGCGCGTCAAGGAAACCGACCGAATCGCCACCGTAGCCGCCTCGCTTCGCCGGCTGGGAGCGGATCTGGATGAGGTGGCGGATGGCTTCGTGGTTCGTGGCCCTACCGCACTTCGCGGCTGCAACGTATCCAGCCACGGCGATCACCGTTTGGCCATGCTCCTAGCGGTGGCCGGCGCCATTGCGGACGGCGAGACTGTGGTCGATGGGGTCGAGGCAGCGGATGTCTCTTTTCCGAATTTTGCCGAAGTCCTGCGGTCCCTGGGAGGCACTATTGAGCATCTATAACCGCCTGGCGGTAATCGGGGATCCGATTTCCCACAGTCTTTCCCCGGCCATGCACAATGCGGCGCTCCGTGCAGCAGGAATAGGAGGGAGCTACCAGGCCGTTCACGTCTCCAGCCCTGAATTGGAAGCTCAGGTTCACGTCCTGCGCGACCAGGAGTATCGCGGTTTCAATGTCACCATTCCACACAAAGAACGGATCGCTGCGTGCCTGGACGAGATCGACGCCTCGGCTCGGATCGGCGCAGTGAATACCGTCGTCAATCAGCAGGGCGTGCTCATCGGATACAACACCGACATAGCCGGCTTCTCTCGTGCGCTTCGCTCGCTGCTGCCCGAGCCAATGGGGCTGCACGCGGTGGTGCTTGGTGCTGGTGGCTCAGCCCTGGCCGTGGTACACGCCCTGCAACTCGAGCGGGCAACAGTGACCGTTGTGAATCGCTCGGTGGCTCGCGCCGAATATCTGGCTTCTCGCCTATCCGGACCAATAGTGGTGCCGAGCAGGGGCCCGGAAGCGGCGGATGCCATCGCCCGTGCTGATCTGCTGGTCAACACCACACCGCTAGGCATGGGGCGTTTCGCCGCGTTATCACCGCTGCCCACCGGTAGCCGGTTATCCCCCCACACCGCCGTGTTCGATCTGGTGTATGGACGGACCCCGCCGCTGCTGGCCCAGGCTGCAGCGGCGGGCTGCCCCACCACGGATGGCCTGGAGATGCTGGTGCAGCAGGGGGCGCTCTCCTTTCAGCTCTGGACCGGCATCGTGCCCGACCTCATGGTCATGCGCGAGGCGTGCGCTCGCGCGCTGGAGGTATCGACATGCTCCGCTTCTTGACTGCCGGCGAATCACACGGGCCGTCGCTAACCGGCATACTGGAGGGGATGCCGGCCGGGCTGCATCTGCCGGACGAAGCGATCAACACCGACCTGGCTCGGCGGCAGGGCGGCTACGGGCGCAGCGGGCGGCAGCGAATCGAGCGAGATCACGTCGAGTGGCTGAGCGGCCTGGAGCATGATCGGACCACCGGAGCGCCAATCGCCCTACGCATCGAGAATCGCGACTTTGCCAACCAGCAGCGGCGCGAGAAGCTCGTACTTACCGTCCCCCGACCCGGTCACGCCGATCTAGCCGGCGCCACCAAATACCGGCTGGACGACCTGCGAACCGTCCTGGAGCGGGCGAGCGCCCGTGAAACGGCCATGCGGGTCGCTATTGGAGCTATTGCCCGGCAGCTACTCAATGAGTTTGGCATGAGCATAGTCAGCCAGGTACTGGAGATTGGCGATGTGGCCGGGGCTCCAGCCGACCTACTCGACCCTGGGATACTCGAGCTCGTCGAGCGGTCGGAGGTTCGGGTGGCGGATCAGATCCTCGAACAGCGGATGACCGAGCGAATCGACCGCGCTCGCCGCGACCGCGATACCCTGGGCGGCATCTTCGAGGTGCAGGCGCTAAGCGTGCCGGTCGGCCTGGGAAGTTATGTTCAGTGGGACCGAAAGCTGGACGGGCGACTGGCCCAGGCTGTCATGAGTATCCAGGCAATTAAAGGAGTGGAGATCGCCAATGGCTTCGAGAACGCCAGAACACCCGGGACGCAGGTACATGACGCCATCCTGGTTGGACCAAACGGTCCTCGCCGGGAAACCAATCGGGCCGGCGGACTGGAAGGCGGCGTGACCAACGGTGAGCCGGTGATCGTGCGGGCCGCAATGAAGCCTATCTCCACCACTCTCACCCCCATGCCCAGTGTCGACCTTCGCACCGGTGAACCGGCCCAGGCTGTCTACCAGCGCTCGGACATCTGTGCGGTGCCGGCGGCCAGCGTGGTAGGAGAAGCGATGGTGTCGCTGGTGGTGGCCAACGCCTTTCTGGAGAAATTTGGAGGGGATAGCGTCGCCGAGATTCGTGAACGATACCACGGCTCGACCAGATGAAAGATCTCATTCTGACCGGCTTTATGGGAACCGGTAAGAGTACCGTCGGACAAATCCTGGGCGCGTGCTACGGCCTGCCGTTCATTGACGTCGATCGAGAGATAGAGCGGCAGGCCGGTACCAGCATCCGCTCTATCTTTGACGAGCAAGGCGAGGCGGCGTTCCGGCTGCTGGAAAGCACCGTACTGGCCGCCGTGCTCGGCGGAGGGGAGGGACGAATCATCGCCACCGGGGGCGGGGCACTGCTTTCGGCACAGAACCAAGCACTGCTGGCCGCGGACCAACCGGTGATCTGTTTGACCTGTGAGTGCGAGGAACTCGCTCACAGAATCGAGACCCAGGGCGGTCGACCGCTCCTGCCCGGCGCCATTGCCGAGCAAGCGCGGGAGCTGCTGCATCAGCGATCAGTGGTGTACGACCTATTTCCACAGGTCGATACCAGTCACCGCAAGCCCGGCGAGGTGGCGGCAGAGATCGCCTCGATGGTGGGATTGAGGCAGGTCGGGTCGCTCTGCGTCAGCAATCACGCTGAAACGCTCCTGCTTTTTGAAGCCGGCTTGCTCGATTCGATCGGCTCGGTCTTACGCCATCACGGCGTCGACGGCCCGATCCTGCTGGTAACCGACAGCACGGTAGCGAGCCTGGGCGCCTGCGCCTCGGTACTGGCCTCCCTGCGCGCGGCCGGTTTCACCGTCCACTTGATAGCGGTGCCCAGCGGTGAGCAGCACAAGTGTCTAGCCACGCTGGAGACGCTCTACAGCGCGGCCCTGCAGGCCGGGTTAGATCGCGAGGCCACGATATTGGGTCTGGGAGGCGGTATGGTCTGTGATCTTGCCGGGATGTTGGCCGCGACCTACCTTCGAGGAATCCGCCTGGTGCTGGCTCCCACCACCCTGCTGGCGCAGGTCGACGCGGCGATTGGCGGCAAGGTGGGCGTCGATTTCCAGAGTGTGAAAAACCTGGTGGGCGCGTTCTATCCGGCAAGCGTGGTGCTGGTCGATCCACAGGCGCTTCGCACCCTACCAGAAACCGCTCTCGCGGACGGCGTGGTGGAGATCATCAAAATCGCACTGATGCGCTCCGGGGAATTGCTCGAACTGATACAGCAACTCGACGACGTGACTGAAGTACTCAGTCACTCGATGGTGATCAGGCACGCGGCCCAACAGAAGATGCGACTGGTCCAGGTGGATCCCTACGAGCGTGGCGAACGCATGCTGCTGAACTTCGGACACACCATTGGTCATGCCCTGGAAGCGGCCAGCGACTACCGCCTGTCGCACGGACAGGCGGTCTCGATCGGAATGGCCGCGGAACTGTGGCTTGGGGTCCAGCAGGGCTGGTGCCAGAAGGAGGACTTCGGCGTGCTGACCGCGCTGCAGCATCGCTTTAATCTCCCTCAGACGGCGCACCCGGCCGCGCAAAGTTCGTGGGTCGCTCTCGACCCGGATCAGGTTCTGGCACTGACGCGGCACGACAAGAAGCGCCGAGCGGGCGTGCTCCGTCTGGCCCTCCCCACCGGACCGGGTCAGGGAGCGATCTTCGGGGCCGAGGAACCAGATATCCGTCGAGCTATTGCCATGACCCTGGGGGAAAGCGCTTGACGACCATTTTGGTTCTGCACGGTCCGAACCTGAACCTTACCGGCCACCGGGAGCCCGAGACGTACGGCCGCACCACTCTGGCCGAGATTAATGAGCAGCTGCAGGCGCGAGCCGCGGAACGTGGCGCCGAGACCCGCCCCTTTCAATCCAACTATGAGGGAGCGCTGATCGACACCCTTCACGAGGCGCATGGCTGGGCAGCCGGTGCGATCTTCAACCCCGGCGCCTTTACCCATTACAGCTACGCGCTGCGCGATGCCGTCGCAGCGGTGGGCTATCCGGTGATTGAAGTACATCTGTCCCTTCCAGCCGCGCGCGAACCGTTTCGGAGGCGGTCCGTTATCGCTCCTGTGTGTCGGGGTCAGATAGCCGGTTTCGGACCGTACAGCTACCTCTGTGCGCTCGACGCCTTGCTTCACGTCCTGGAAAGCGGCTGATGAGAGCCATCCGCGGCGCCATCGCTGTTACCGCCAACACCAGGCAGGCCATTGATGAGGCCACCCAAGAACTGCTAGATGTGCTGACTCGTCGCAATGATCTGCGTCCCGAGGACATCATCAGTGTGTTTTTCACCCTCACCTCAGACCTCAATGCCGCCTTTCCGGCACGCGCCGCAAGGGCCTTTGGCTGGGACGTGCCCATGTTGGACATGCAGGAAGTAGACGTTCCCGGCGCATTGGCGCGCTGTGTCCGGGTGTTGATTCATGTCCGGTCGGATGGCCCGGCACGACATGCCTACTTGCGCGAAGCCCAAACCCTGCGTCCGGACCTGGAGGAGCAACCATGACATCGCCGCAGCCCCTATACCATCCGCCAGTAGAGATTGCGCGATCGACGCTCGAGCAGGGGCGGCCGGTCGCCGTGTCTCGGGAGGTACTGGCCGATCTCGACACACCGGTATCCGCCTACCTGAAGGTGCGAGACTCCGGCCCCAGCTTTCTGCTGGAAAGCGTGGAAGGCGGTGAGCACCTCGGACGCTACTCCTTCATCGGCACGCAGCCTCGCCGCATATTGCGCATCAAGGACGGCCGGCAGTGGTACGACACTCAAGAGAGAACACCCTGTCTCGATCCGCTGGACGCGATCCGGGGGTTGGTCGAACCATACGGGACAGATCCGCCACGCCACGCTCGATTTGACGGCGGCGCGGTGGGATACCTCTCCTACGAGGCGGCACGCTACTTCGAGCGCCTGCCGCTCGCGCGCTCGGACCCACTCGATCTGCCAGATGCAGTGTTCCTGGACATCGATACCCTGCTGATCTTCGACCACGTCCGGCACAGCGTGCGCATCGTCAGCCATGCCTGGCCCGAGACCGACCACAACGACGCCTACCGGCAGGCCATCGAACGGATCGAACAGTTGGCCGCTCGACTGGCCGCACCCTTGCCGGCGGTCCCGCTTCCGGAGCCGGTCTCGGTCTCGCCGTCCAGCAATCTGAGCCAGGCAGAATTTGAGGGCAGGGTGGCACGAGCGCAGGAGCACATTCGCGCCGGCGACATCCTGCAGGTGGTACTCTCCCAACGACTAAGCATGCCGCTGGCGGGAGACCCGTTCAGCTTTTACCGGCGTCTTCGCGCCCTCAGCCCCTCACCGTACCTGTATTACCTCGACTTCGTGGACCATCAACTGGCGGGTGCATCGCCCGAGCTACTGATTCAAGTGGAGGGTGGCGCCGTCACCAGCCGCCCGATTGCCGGCACCAGGCGGCGAGGCGCCACGCCGCAGGAAGATGCCACCCTGGCCGAGGATTTGCTGGCCGACGACAAGGAGCGTGCCGAGCACCTGATGCTGGTCGATCTGGCCCGCAATGACGTGGGTCGCGTCTGCCGGCCGGGCAGTGTCCAGGTCCCGGCCTTTATGAAGGTCGAGCAGTTCTCGCACGTGATGCACCTGGTCTCCGATGTCACCGGCGAATTGCAGCCGGGCTGCACCGCGTACGACGCACTGAAAGCGGCCTTTCCCGCCGGCACCGTGTCGGGTGCACCCAAGATTCGCGCCATGGAAATTATCGCGGCGCTCGAACCGGACCGGCGTGGACCGTATGCCGGAACCGTCGGCTTCGTAGGCAAGGGAGGCGCCATCGAGACCGCCATCACCATTCGTACTGGCGTGGTCAAAGACGGCACACTCCACGTTCAGGCCGGAGCCGGGATTGTCGCCGATTCCGTGCCGGAGGAAGAGCACGTGGAAAGCATGAATAAAGCCAGAGCCCTGCTGCTGGCGGCCGGAGGACAGGCATGATCCTGCTGATCGATAACTACGACAGCTTCACCTACAACGTCTTTCAGCTGCTCTCCGTGCTGGGCGCGCAGGTCGCGGTGCGGCGGAACGACGAACTTTCCTTGCGGGAGGTGGCGACGCTGCGCCCCGCCGGCATTGTCATCTCGCCCGGCCCCGGTGATCCGGCCCAGGCCGGCGTCTCCTGCGACGTGATCCACCGATTCGGCCCCACCGTCCCCATTTTGGGAATCTGCCTCGGCCATCAGTGCATCGCCGCCAGCTTCGGCGGCCACATCCTGCGCGCCCAGGAATTGATGCATGGCAAGACCTCGCGGATACACCATCAGGGCGCAGGCATCATGGGTGGTCTGCCTATGCCGTTCCCCGCGGTGCGCTATCACTCGCTGGCAGTCGACCCAGCCACCCTGCCCACCTGCCTGGAAATCACCGCCCAAACCGAGGACGGCACTATCATGGGCTTGCGACACCGAGAGTACCCGGTCGAGGGCGTGCAGTTCCACCCTGAGTCGGTATTGAGTACCGACGGACCATCCCTGGTGCGCAACTGGTTGCAAACGCTGTGATCAAACGGCTGCAGCGTATCATGCCGCCACTTCCTCGTCCTCGATGCCCGCAAAGAGATCATCTTCTCGCTCGTCCGGCTGGGCTGGGGGGTGAGCACGAATAAAGTACTCCATATTGGAGAACTGCTGCATTGCCTCGTCCGGCAGGGACAGATAGAAAAAGTCGCTCTGGATTTGAGTGCGATGCACCGCGAGCGCGTGTCTCTTTAGCGGGGCGTAGGCGCCGATGTCGATGTGGGCGGTGATTTCGGAGTCCGGCACGCCGTACTCGTCGATCTTGAAGTCGTCCTTAATCCAGGGGATGGAAAGACCGAGCGTCTTCAATCCCGCGATCTGGCGGCCGAAACCCTCTCGCGAGCGGGCGGCGAAGTACAGCTTGCGTGGTCCCCCCGGCTCGGCGGCGCCGCGTCTGAATGCGGCCACGGTGACCCGGTGGGTCATGACGTGGTCGGGATGCCCGTAGCCGCCTTCCTCGTCGTAGGTCACCACCACCTGAGGTTCCGTTTCACGCATAATCGCCATTAGGCGATCGGTCGCTTCATCAAACGGAGCGTTCATGAAATTCGCAGGATTCTGGTTCGGTTCGAAGTCCTTCATCCCCGAGTCACGATACCCCAGGAAGTACAGATCAGTCACACCGAGGATTGCCGCAGCCGCACGGACTTCCCGCTCGCGAATCTCGCCCAGGCGAGGCATCGCATCTGCCGGATCGAGATCGGGATCGTGCATCTCGCCAGCCTCACCACGGGTGCCATACACCACGACCACGCGATACCCTTGAGCGGCATACTTGGCGATGATTCCCCCAGTGGAGAACACCTCATCATCGGGATGCGCATGCACCACCATCAAAGTTCGTTGTTTCGTCATTGTCGTCGTATCTGGCTCCTGTTCTCGTTCACGCTCTCATCCGCTGACCTCCTCCCCCACGCTGGAAGAAGAGGTTGGCGGAAGAGGGACGGTGATGCCCCGCGTGTTAAGACGTGGCGGCGGGAATGCTGATGTGCGGGCGAACCTTGGTCAGCAGGCGTTCCTTGGGCATGTAGCCCACGATGCGCTCCACGGGCTGGCCGTCCTTGAAGAGAATCATAGTAGGGATGCTTTGCACTCCGAACTTGGTCATCGTCTCAGGATTGCTGTCCACGTCAAGCTTGGCGACCTTGAGCGAACCAGCATACTCGTCGGCGATGTTCTCGAGAATCGGCGCAATCATGCGGCACGGGCCGCACCACTCTGCCCAAAAGTCGACCAGCACCGGCTGGTCCGAAGCGACCACCTCATTTTCGAACGAGGCATCTGAAATAGCTACAGGATGAGACATGAAAAACTCCTTTGCAAACATATCTGTCACTTGCAAGTATATAGTAACTACCAGTTTGATAGCAATATGGTATAGTCGAGTGGGAAAGCCAGGGGGCGAACCATGAGTCAATTGAAAACGCGACCACTCTCCGTCTGCCCGGTGGCCAATGCAGCCCGCCTGTTGGGCGATCGCTGGACGCTAGTGATCTTGCGAGATCTGGTTGAAGGTCCGAAACGATTCTCGGAGCTGGAAAACACTTCCGAAGGAATTAGTCCGCGCACACTGGCCGATCGTCTCCGCCAGATGGAGGGACAGGGATTGGTGTTCCGAGAATCCTTCCGTGAGATCCCGCCACGGGTACAATACAGCCTGACATCAAAGGGAACAGCCAGCTTGCCGGTGGTCGAAGCGCTGCGCTCTTTTGGCGAGACCTGGCTATCGGACGAGGAAAAACTCTGCTGCTAGGGTCATGACTCGTACTGCTGCGGCAATGGTACGGTAGAATACCTCCGCTGTCCCGTGCCCGGAGGAACGTCTATGAGATACTTTGCTTGCCTGTCGCTGCTGGCCCTAGCCCTGGTCTCTTGCAGTTCGGCTCCGACAGCTCATCCCCCCCTACCGAGTGATCACCGCCATCACCTGGCGGAGTTGGCCTGGGGCATCGTTGGCGTGCCGGATGTGCCCACTCTGGACCCCGCTCTAGCCTCCGATCCAACCTCAATCTCCATGGCCTCACTGGTCTATGGGGGTCTAGTCCGGCTCGATCGCCACTTGCAGGTCGAACCCGATGGAGCGTCGAGCTGGCACATCTCGCGTGACGGCAAGGTGTATACCTTCTCAATTCGGCCCACCCTTCGGTTTGCCGATGGACGACGCGTTACCGCCAGTGACTTCGCGGACGCGCTGCAACGCGCGCTGGGAGCAGAGGGTTCGACTGGTACCGCGTCCTTCTATCTCTCATTGATCACCGTACATCGCGGCATTGTGCACGGCTCGACGCGCGTCACGCGCGGTATTCAGGTCATCAACCCCTCAACGCTGCGCATCACATTGAGCCGCCCGGCCGCTCACTTTCTCGCCGAGCTGGCCTTCCCAGCCTCCTTCGTTGCCGATCCGGCCATTCTCCGGCGATACGGTCCCAGCTGGACCGATCACGCCGCCGGCTTCGGTCCATATACGGTACGCCTGTGGCGACACAGCCGATTCCTGAGCCTGGAACGCAATCCGTACTACTACGCTGGAAAGCCCGCCGTTACGCGAATCACGATCCACTTCTATGGTTCGGCCAGCGCCGTCGCGGCCTATCGTCGCGGCGCCCTTGCGGTGGTTTCCGGATTCCAGCCGGGGGAAACGTTCTCGGGCCGGTCGACTGGCATACGTCGCGTGGCGGGCCTGGCTCTGGACTATCTCGCTTTCAATACCAGCCGTACCCCGTTTCGTCGCATCAATGCCCGCCGGGCGTTTGCGGCGGCCTGGACACCCCGCCTGGCCGCCGCCGTGGTGGGTCGGGTGGGGTTCTCCGCGCATGGCCTGTTGCCGTCCGGCTTTGGACTCGGCGGTCTCGGCTGGCGCCCGTACACCTCCGCCGGCCGGTATCTGGCCGCCGCGCGCTATTCGCACGGCAACGGCTTCCCCGCCCTGTCGCTGATAACGCCGCAGAGTCCATACCTGATCGCCCTGGCGCACGACCTCGAGCGGGTGTGGGCGCTTACCCTTCAGGTCGACGTGATGGTCCGTCCGCTCAACCCCTTGAATTACAGTCGCGTCTTGAACGCCCATGCCTTCGATCTGGCCCTGGTGCAGTGGGGCGCCGACTATCCGGATGCACAGGACTTTCTTGGCACCCAGCTCGGCTCCTCCCCGGATAACATCACCGGTTGGTCCAAATTGAGCTATGTGCATGCGGTGGCGCTGGCGGACTCGTATAGCCCCGCCGACCCGCGTCGGCGTCAGGTGGAACAGCAAGCGGCCCAAATCGCGTCCCGAGCCGTGGCCATCGTCCCGCTCGACCAGCCGGCCCTGGCGGCGCTAATCCGCCCCGGACTGGCCGGCATCGCCCTCACTGGCCTGGGAACCGTCGCCGTCGAACCGATGCAACTGGGCGTCTCGCGGTAGCAGGCGCCACAGGGCGATCCGATATGGGTCGCCGTTTGCCTAGGGGTCGCGCCTCCTGGCCGACCCCTTGGTCGGTCGCTAGGACGCCACTACCCGCAGGGAACACCGTTGGGCGGGCCGGGCCGAGCCGCGCCCCCTATCAATGGGCTATAGTCAAGACATCATAGCCGCGGCACCGCGATCGATTGCCCTACCATGATGCTCCAGAACTCCCCGATGCTCCAGAACTCCCCCCTGGATCTGTGCCGAGCTATCCAGTGTTCCCCCCGCGCGACCATGTTCTTACCCGCTTGAAGCACCGGGAAGTGCCAGAGTGGCGCAACGACCTGGTGCTTGTCCTGGCTGAGATCGAAGAGCGTCGAGGGTTCGGCTACTATGGTGATCGTGGACGTTATGCCGCGGAGGAAATCAATGACGACCGAAATAAGTTTATCTTCTCCAAGCTTCACCGATGTGCTCGATGCGCGCCGCCAGATTCGCCCATATCTCCGCCCCACGCCGCTCTACGCCTATCCTGCCCTGAACGACCTGGTCGGTACCGAGGTCTGGATCAAGCACGAGAATCATCTCCCTGTGTGTGCGTTCAAGGTGCGGGGAGGGATCAACCTGGTCTCACGGCTGGATGAAGCTGAGCGCGCACGCGGCGTGATTGCCGCCTCCACCGGCAATCACGGACAATCCGTCGCCTACGCCGCTCGTCAATTCGGGGTGCAGGCCATCGTCTGCGTGCCGGAAGGCGCCAACCCGGTGAAGGTCGAGTCGATGCGCCTGCTGGGAGCGGAGGTGATTCATCATGGCCGGGACTTCGACGAGGCGCGCGAACGATGCGAGCGACTCGCCGCGGAGCACGGCTATCGCTATATCCACTCTGGCAACGAGCCGTTGCTGATCGCGGGCGTGGCCACCTACACCCTTGAAATCCTCGAGGATGAGCCGGACATCGAGGTAATCATCGTGCCGGTGGGCGGAGGGAGCGGCGCCGCCGGAGCGTGCATTGCGGCGAAGACGATCAATCCGGCAATCGAGGTGATCGGCGTGCAAGCCGAGGCGGCGCCGGCGGCCTACCGCTCCTGGCGGGAACGGCGGCTGCTCGAATCGCCCATGGCCACCAGCGCCGAAGGGCTGGCCACCCGAGGCGCCTTCGATCTTCCCCAACGCATCCTCTGGCGGCATCTGGACGATTTCATCCTGGTAAGCGAAGCAGAAATCCAATGGGCGATCGTGGCCATGATCGAGAAGACGCACAACCTGGTGGAGGGCGCGGGCGCTGCCTCCCTCGCGGCGGCCTTACAGCTACGCGACCGCCTCGCCGGCAAGAAGGTGGCAATCATTTGTAGCGGGGGGAACATCAGCCCGAAGCAACTTGCCGATGTGTTGAGGTCCTCGGAGGTATAGGCGTGAATTAGCGCCGCTAGTCCTGACGTCCGCCGACTGCCAACCCGACCCCGATCCCAATCATCACCAGACCGCCTGCGCCGCCGATCAATTCCAATCGCCGTGGTGAGCGAGCAAGCCACGATCGAGCCATGCCCGCTGCCATCGCCCAGACACTGTCGGCCACCAGAGCGAGTGCGATGAATATGGCCCCCAGCAGGAGGAGCTGGATCGGGATATCGCTGGCCGAGCGGCTGATGAACTGCGGGAGGACGGCGGTGAAGAAGATAACGCTCTTGGGATTGGTGACGCCCACCACGAAACCGTCTCGCAGAATCCTTCGGGTGGCCTTTGGTTCCACGGCGCTATGGAGGGATGCAACCAGGGATTGGCGGTGGCGGAGGGACTGTACCCCGAGATAGACCAGATATCCCGCGCCGGCCAGCTTGACGATAGTGAACGCCGCGACAGACTGCTCCACGATCGCCCCGATGCCGAAGGCGACCGCGATCACCTGCAGATAGACGCCCCCGGCGTTCCCGACCACCGTCACCACGCCCGCTCGGCATCCGAGCGTCAGAGACCGGCTGATCACGAACAGGGCACTTGGTCCAGGAACGGCAAGCAGGAGAAGCGAGGCCAGGCTAAAGGTCAGCAACTGAGTGGTGGACGGCATACCCCCCAGCGTAGCCGCACCTGTGGTATCGCTACCAGGTCCTGCGACCAGTCGAACCCTCAATCTCGGTTAGGCGACCGACTCTCCAGCGCAGTAGTCCATGGCCGCCTGTGCCAACACCGCGGCGCAGGTCGCGGTCTGTGAGATCGATGCCCACTCGTTCACGGCGTGCGCTCCCTCCCCGCCGGGGCCGAACACAACGGTGGGGATGCCGCCCGAGGACAGCAGAGCGGCGTCCATCCAGGGCGTGTCCCAATACACCTCGGGCCGGGTTCCGGTGATCGCCGCCGCCGCCTGCTGCACCGACTGTGCGATGGCCGCTCCCGGGTCCACCTCAAACGGCTCGCGCCAGAACAACAGCTTAGCCTCAGCTCGAAATGATGGATCGTTAACTGACTGCGCCTGGAGTTCCGTCCGAATCTCCTCCAGCACGGTCTCCTCCGTTTCTCCCGGAATGGTTCGGCGCTCGATCTGCAAGCAGCAGCGCTCAGGATAGGTGCTCAGCTCCTGGCCGCCCTCAATCAAGGACCCGTGAATCGATCCGGTCCCGAGTAACGGATGGGCTGGACCCTGAGCCAGGCGCTTCCCCAGCTCTTCGACCCACGCCAATACACGCCCCATATGGGCGATTGCGTCCACGCCCAGGTCCGGCCTGCTCCCATGTGCAGCTCGCCCTTCTGTGCTGACCGACAGCCAGGCGAAGCCCTTATGGGCGGTACAGAGGCGTAATCCGGTTGGTTCGGTAACAATCGCGCCGTCCGCCTGGTACCTGGCGAGTACGGCCTCGGTGCCGGCGCTGGCATACTCTTCATCCATGACGGCGGTGACGATCAGATCGCCCAGGGCGCCGCCGGCTCGCTGCACGGATCGAGCCGCCAGCATGATCGCCGCCAGCCCAGCCTTCATATCATACGCTCCCCGCCCATACAGCCGGTCGCCCTCCACTCGTGGCCGGAATGGGTCAGTCATGCCGGCCACGCCCACCGTATCGAGATGCGCGTTGAGCATGAGCGAACGACCGTGACCTGTACCCGCAACGCGCGCGACCACGTTGGGACGACGGGGTAGCACCTCCTGCACCTCGACGCGCAAGCCGGCCTCCCGTAGCCAGCCAGCGACATACTCGGCGATACCGCTCTCGCCCGCCGCTCCAGCCGCCAGCGAGGGATTGATCGAATCGATACCAACCAGGGCCATCAACAGGCTCAACACGTCCTGGCCCGATGGTCGCTCCATTCACACTCCTCCGACTGCTCCGCATACACGCTATCATGACCATTATCGAACGCTGAGTGCGAGAAGGTTAGGGACCGACACGGCTGCAACCAGTCCGGAATCGACAGTGTACGCCGCCGCGGTAGCACCGGAGGTCGATCGCCTGTTCATCACCGGGCACCGTGCTGCTCGCCCGTTCGCGCTGAAACTTCGTCAGCGCCTGGGCACGACCAGCTTCGGGCCGCTGATCGACCTTCGTGGCCAGCTTCTATCGTCCTCCGGCATGACGATGCAGGATGCGCACTGGAAGCAGCGCGGCGTGCCGCTCGACGAACTGGAGGGCGCCCTGGAGGACAGCGTGAGCCGTGGCCTGCTCGGTCGAGTAGGGAATCTTTTCACGCCAACCGAGCGCGGTCGTGAGGTACTCGACGGACTCACCGACGCGCTCTCTCGAGGTCTGGGACTCCTCTGGGGAAACGGCGGGGAACTGGAGCAGGCTATTCAGACGGTTGAGATAGTCGTCCAACACGCTGAGACCAGCCTCGATCCCATCGACTACCCCGCGTTCACCGTAGAACGAGCCGGAGCCGGAGTGGATCCGTCAAATCAGCCTCTCACCCTCTGGACGCACCTATCAACGCTCCGTTCCTTGCGCGCTGACGCTCAAGCCCTGGCCTGGCTTCCAATTACCGAGTTGTGGTCGGAAAAGATATTGCTCACCGCTCTCTGTTACACTGTCGGCCCAAACAGCGTTGATGTAAGGAGAGAGGAGAGCGTGTTGATTGATGACGACCACGTGACGGAGAATCTCGTCACCCTGGAAAAACGGGGGTGGGCCTGGCGTGACGCAAATCGCTGGGAAGCGACCCCAGCAGGCCGCCAGATCCGTCACCAGGTCGAAGAGAACACCAATGCCTTTAACGCGCCACCGTTCAGCGTCCTCCGCGACCGGCAGCGCCTCGACCTTCTAAGGGTGCTGCGTGAACTGCCTGCGGCCTCAAGCCGAGAGTAATCGAGCCAGAAGTGGTCTGGAAACGGGGATGCGTGTCAAGTGCCGTGCTCACTGACAGTGCAATATCACCAGAATGAGGAGTACTATTGAAGCTCAGATATATCTCGAAGCATGCTAGAGATCCAGGGCAGGGAACCGGTTACTAGAATCTCGCAGTGCGGCGCCGCCGAGGCTGCGACCAAGCGAAAGAGGGGCAAACTTTCAGTACATGTTTCACGACCTCGTTATCAACGACCTTTAAGGCAACCGACACACCGGATAAGGAGAGGAATTTTGGCTCGATCACTCTGGCAAATCGTCCGCTCCATAGCCCTATCACTGATTCTCGTGCTGGCACTGCAAGCGCTGAACCCACGCAGCGCTGCTGCTTCGGCCAGTAGCATCACACTCTCCCCGACCGCAGCCCCGGTGGGAACGACCGTGACTGTATCCGGTAGCGGTTTCGGCGCCTTTGAAAACGTCAACCTGTACTTCGCGGGGAATTACCAGAAGACCGTTGCGACCAATAACGGCGCTTTCATCAGCACCATCACGGTTCCCAACGTGCCAGTCAACACCTACAGCATTACCGCGGTCGGTAGCACGGTTGCCTCGGCGTCGTTCCAGGTGACCACGGCGCCGACGGTGTTGTCCAGCCTCACCGTTGCCAAGTCTGTGACAGTCAACGGGCTGGGTTACAGCACGAACAATGTGGCGCGAAACGGCGACACGCTGACCTACAACTTCGTGGTGACCAATACCTCCCCGAGCGTAACCGCCACCGGGGTATTCCTGACGGACAACATGCAACTGGGCCAAACTGCCTTCAATGCTGCCGGCGCGTCCTGCGGATTCGCCCAAGGATCCAGCACGGTGAACTGCGCGCTGGGCAATATCGCGCCCGGCGCATCCGTGAGCGTGTTCGTCAGCGCCAAGGTTAATGCCACCTTCGCCGGAACGATCACCAACCTGGCGACGGTGCAGGGAACGAATACGGCCCCGGCAACTTCCAACCCCACCTACGTCACGGTGAACCAGGTCGCGCCATCGCCGTTTCCGGCCTCTAACCTGACTCTGTGCGGCACGGTTACCAATTACGTAGCGGCTACGGTCACTCTGACCGGCACCGTCACCGTCAACGGAACGACCGTGGCACTGATCAATGGGTCGAGCGTCACCGGCGTATTGGCTATCAGCACCAGTGTCTGCGTGTCCTTCCAGTTCAACAGCGTGTTCCAGGCGACCAGCATGTCGGTCAGCTCGAACCTGGCGGGTGTGGGCCTGGTCTGCGGCGTGTACAATCCCGCCGCCGCGACCAGCAGCATTTACATCGCCGGACAGGCCTTTAGCGTCACACCGAGTACCGTTCTGAACGGGTACGCCTTCGCGGGCCAGCCGTACTGCTTCCTGGTCAGCAGCACTGGGTCGGTGTACGGTCTCCTCAGCACCGTTCCGACCTCCATCAAGTTCCTCCCGTCCTACGGGATGCATCGCGTCGGCCTCGTGCGCTACGAGTAGACATCGAACGGGGAAGGGGCGCGGCAGCTGCCGCGCCCCTTCTATAGTGCGAGGGCAGGAGAGGAGGATTATCTCCTGTCCTGAGTTAGGCGTGGCGGCTACCTCCCGAGGACAGTCTGCAACGACAACTAGCCATCGCTTGGAGACCCTGAAGTTGTCTCAACCCACTCAAGTCTTCGTCCTTAGGGTGACGATCTCGGCGCCGGCAACCCTCAAACTCTCTCCGTAGACGCGCCCGGCAGTTACCTCGGTGAGCCTGATACGATGATGGAACGATGGATGCCGTGATCTGTCCCCGCTGCAGCGAGGTCTCGCCCGGTGGAAAGAAGTTCTGCGCCGAGTGCGGAGCAACGCTACCTTTGCTGTGCTCGGCGTGCGGCGCGGAGGTGGTCCCGGGCAAGAAGTTCTGCGCGGATTGCGGCGCTCCACTGAGCGCCGTCGCGATACCGCGCGACCGGGTCGTGGACACGTCCACGATTCCCCCTCGCTCAGCAGCAGCAGCCATTCCCGTAGCTCCTGCTGAGCGATGGGAAGTGGGAGAGGAGCGACGCTTGGTCATCGCTCTCTTCTGCGATCTGGTGGAGTTTACCCCTCTCTCTGAATCGCTCGATCCAGAGGATGTGCGGGATCTCCAGGCCGAGTACTTCAGACGGATGGCCGAGGAAATCGAGCGATATGGCGGCACGGTGGAGAAGTACGCTGGCGATGCCGTGCTGGCGTTCATTGGCGCCCCGATGGTCCACGAGGACGACGCCGAACGAGCGGTGCTCTGTGCGCTGGGCATGCAAGTGGCCATCGAGCCCATCGCCGCAACCGCTCGAACTCGCTGGGGGGTTGACCCCGCTCTGCGCATCGGGGTCAATAGTGGTGAGGTAGTGAGTGGCACCTGGAACGCCTCTGGGAGACAGGATGTAGCGGTCACCGGGGATACCGTCAACACCGCTGCCAGATTGCAGGTGGCAGCCGAAAGGGGAGAGGTGCTGGTGGGTGCCGAGACCGTGAGGTTGACCCGCCGAAGAATCCGCTACGGGGAGAAGCGGGAGGTGGTGCTAAAGGGCAAGAGCGGCATGGTCCCGGTCTATGCGGCACTCGGTCTGCGCGAGGGGTTCGGGAAGCGGTGGGAGACTAGCGAGGGGCATCCCACACCGTTGATCGGCCGAGAGCGAGAGATGACGACCGTGCTCGAAGCCTGGGGACGTGCCCAGAAGGGCGATGGGCAGCTGGTCACCGTCATCGGGGACGCGGGTGTCGGCAAGAGCCGGTTGCTGGCCCAGGTGACGGACACCATTGCCCGCGGTACTGCCGTTCGGGTGCTGCGGGCACGGTGTCTCTCCTATGGACAGGGGATCAGTCTCTGGCTGATCGCAGATCTGCTCCGGTCGCTGTTGGGCATTGCCGAGGGTGACCATGGAGAGGAGATACGCCCCAAGCTGGCTTCTGCTGTCTCCACTCTCTTGGTCCCCTGCCCGAGTGAGACAGAGCGAGAGGCAATAGACGTGCTGGGGGAGGTGGTGGGACTCCCTCCCGGCGACTCCCCCGTGGCCCAGGCCGGACCGCAGATCAGGCGTCAGGCGCTGCTGCGCAGTCTCAAGCTGCTGCTGAGTGCCCTCTCCGAACGAGCACCAACGGTCATCGTCCTGGAAGATGTGCACTGGATCGATGACGCCAGTAGGGAGATCATCAACGAGGTGTTCTCCGATCTGCCGGGACTGCGTCTGCTGGCGTTGGTCGCCCAGCGTCCGGGCTGGAACGCGCCCTGGAGCGAGTGGGGCTGGACCGAACGGCTCACTCTGCGGCCCTTGCGGGAGGGGGAGGCCGGTCTCCTGGCCGGAGCGGTGCTGGGCGACGCATCCCTCTCACCCCAACTGGAAGCCTACGTGGCCGAGAGAGCAGGCGGCAATCCTTTCTTCGTGGAAGAGTTGCTGCGGGCACTGGAGGAGAGTGGGGGACTGGTGCAGCGAGATGGCGTGATGCAGCTGGCTCCCGGTGCTGCGCAACGGCTTCCCTCAACCCTGACGGGGGTGCTCCTGGCCCGGCTAGACCGGCTGGAGGGGCAGGTGCGAAGTGCGGCCCAGGTGGCCAGTGTGATCGGGCGCAGTTTTGCCGTGCGGTTATTGGCGCGAGTGATGGAGCGGGAGTAGACGGCCTTGGAGCTGCCGCTCTCAGCCCTGCGGCGGGCGGAGATCGCCTTCCCCCGGAGTGGGAGTGATCTGGAATACGCCTTCAAGCACGTCACCATGCGAGAGGTGGCCTACAACACCCTGGTGCAGAAGCGACGCCAGGCGCTGCATCTCCAGACAGCCAGGGCCATTGCCGCTCTCTATCCGTCGGATGAGTACGTGGAGATAATCGCCTATCACTACGGCAAGACCGAGGCACCGGAAGCAGCGGCGTGGCTGGAGAAGGCGGGAGACCGCGCCGCAGCGGTCTATGCCAACGAGGAAGCGCTAGGGCACTACCGGGAGGCGCTCCGCAGAGTGGGGGAGTACGAGGCAGATGAGCGGGTCCTGGCCCGGTTGGACGAAAAGGTCGGTAAGGTTCTCTACTCGGTGTCTCGGCTTGACGAAGCTATCGCCGTCCTGGACCTTGCGGTCCAGACGTACCGCAAGATCCAAGATTTGGAGGGGGCTGGGCGAGTGGCCGCTGTGCTGGGCAACGCACTCAACGCTCGCGGAACACCCCAGGAAGGGTTAGCCCGTGTCGAGCCAATGGTGGCGCTGCTGGCCGGGAGCGGCCCGTCTCCCGCGCTGGCCGCCCTTCACCTATCCCGGGCGATCAACTTCCATAATCTGGGCCGGTACGAGGAGATGTTGACGGCAGCCGAGCAGGCGGCCGACATTGCGAAAACGCTTGGCGATCAGCGCTTGGTTGCGTGGTCACTCGAGCGGCGAGGCACGGCACTAATTTTTCTGGGCCGAGCCGCGGAATCTCGACTAATTCTGGACGAGGCGGTTATGCGGCTGGAGCGGGTCGGAGATCTGCTGAGTCTTCAGACAGCTCTGATCAACTTGGGTGAAGCGCACCGTGTGAGAGGGGATCTGGAGGAAGCCAGGCACTATAACGAGCGTGCCCTGGTGGTCTGTGAACGAATTGGCAATCCGGTGTTTGTCGCTCAGTCATTGGTGAACCTGGGCGAAATCTTGCTGACGGTGGGGCACTGGGAGATGGCTCGTGAGCGGTAGGACCGAGCCGAGGCGGTACAGGCCGCGCTTTCCTCCACAAGTGTCGATTCCGCCTATATTCCCATCATGGTGGGACAGATCCTTCTCGCAACGGGGGATTGGGACGAGGCAGAAGCGCACTTGCTCCAAGCGCTGGGCCGAGCCGAGACTGCCGGGGTCCGGCTGATGCTCGAAGTAAGTCAGCGGGCCCTCGCCGAGCTCGAGATATTGCGAGGGGATGTGCCGGCAGCCATCAGCCGACTGGAGCCGCTGGCAGGGCGCGACGGTGGCTTCCAGGTCTTGATTGACGCCACCCTAGCGTGGGCGCACTTGGAAGCAGGCGATGTCGTGCGCGCCGCCCACCTGGCAGCAGGGGCGGTCGACCGGGCGCACGACACAGGAGAGTTGCTGGCGCTCGTTGAGGCCCTCCGAGTGAAAGGGATGGTACGTCAGGAGCAAGGGCAGCGCGACGAGGCGGGCGCCATCTTCGAGGAGGGACTGGCTCTGGCAAGGTCGCTTCCCGCGCCATATTCCGAGGGTCGCATCCTGGTAGGACTCGGAAGGCTGGAGGAGGCATTGCTCATCTTCCGGCAACTGGGAGCCAAGAAGGACGTGGAGCGAATGGAGCGAGCAGTGGCAGAACCGGCATAACCCGGCAACGGCATCACAAGTGCTGCCTTGTCGGATCGAACCCACCGCTCTCGCTTCTGCCGTGCAGTTCAGCTACTTAGCTGACCTGGTACGTCGAACTGGTGTGCCGGTCTTTGTGGTTCAGCCTGACATCGGCTCGCACATAGACCGTGTCACGAGGCCTGGCGTGGATACCGATCTTTCGCACCAGATCCGCCCATCCGTCCTTAGCCGTGATGGCATCGAGGTGCACGGTCTTCTTGCCGTGGACCTGAATAGTCACCGTGATGGCCGCACCGGCTCGCGAGTGGACCCAGATCACCACGGTATGTCCCGGGCGTTGCACGCGGGGCTCGACGGTAAGGTCAATTGGCCCCCAGCCGATGCGGTAATGCAGAGTGACCGGCACTCCAGCGCCAGCCGGAGTGGAGACCTGGACTGCGGCCATATTGCTTCCTCGGCTGATCTTGCTGGCGTGCTGCTTGAATACAAAGATTGCACTGCCAGTGGCATCAGTCAACTTCTGCGTCTGACGCACGTCGCCATTCGGAAACACGACGCGGAAGTGCAGCGGCGTGTTGGGGGCGTAATGGGCCAGGACGTGTTGCATGCTGTTGGGAGCCACCACTGGTTTGAGCGTCCCCTGAAGCACCGTGAGCGGCGTAGCCGTCGCGGTTGGAAGCGCGGTTGACGTTAGCGTTGCCGGCGCAGGGGTTGGCGTCGGCGGATGAGACGGTGGCGGCGGCAACGTGGTTGAAGGAGTACTGGTTGGCGTTGCCGTTGGAGTCGGTACCGCGGTGGCACTCGCGGTTGGCGAGGCTGTGGTGGCCGTTGGCGTGGTAGTCGGCGTCGCCGTGCTGGTCGGCGTCGCACTTGGGGCAGTGGGAAGCGGACCCTGAGCAGCTGTGGCCAGCGTGATCGTTCCGTCTCCCTGCAAACCCAGGGTCGCGGTAGCGCCCTGATAATGACTGATCCCGTAGCCCGCGGCACGCAAGGAGGCGATCGCAGCCAAAACGGTCGTCCCTTGAGACATCACGTTAAAGAAGGCCGCGGCGGAGAGAAAGTCGTCCTGGGAGGTCCCGAGTTGGTCCCAACTGACCAGCACCCCGGCCCCACGAGCCAGCAACGCCTGGCCGAAGTCAGGCGTGCTCAACAGCGAACAACCATTGATAAACAACAACGAGTTATGGCGAAACTGTCCCGCATGGGCTGTAATGAACCCGGATGTAATGGCGTAAAACATCTGCGTGCTGCCCGCGACGCCCACCACCACCACCGTTCCGTCGGCGAGATATTGCGCGACAGCAGGATCGCCATTGGCCAGCTCTCCCGTGGCGACCACGCCGTGCCCGTTTGGCGACACGCCGGAATGCGTGTGCAGGTACACCACGTTGTAGTTGGCCAGTGACAGCATGGTGGCCACCGTTACCTGCGTGTTGTACAACTGGTCGACACGGAACCCCGCGACTTGCAGATCACGTACCTCGACGTCTCCGGCGTTCCCGCCGATACCCAACTCACTGGCAAACGGTTCCGCCACGAGTGCTGCTGGGACAGCTGACTGCTGAGCCGGTGCGCCCGTCCGTGCTTCCACGCGGAACGCCAACTTCACCGGTTTCACCTGTGACGGCAAAATGTCGGCTTGCATGCCGTCACGGAACATCAGGTTCATGGTACGACCGTCTGCCCCGATAGCAGCAGAGCGAACGCCCAGTTGCGTATGCAGCCATCGGAGCACTTGAGCACGTGTATGGTGGGCAAGCGACTGAGAGGCCATTCGTAAGAGATGCAGATCTCCGCTGCTCTGTGCATGCGCCAGTGGGGAAGGCCCGGACCGCACGGCAAAGGTGACAAAACAGAGACTGGCCAGCAAGATGATGCGAGTTTTCATTGACGTGTATCCATTTCGGTGAGGGATGAGTTGATTCCGCAGTCTACTGTATTAACGCGGCGAGGACCCCGTACGTAACCCTCCGCGGTCTGCTATTCTGCCAATGTCTATGGCAACTCGTTCCAGCGTCCGACGTCCTGCCCCACGTCCCGTCCCGGCCCGTCCCATGTACCGCCCCAAGCGCCGGCTGCGACGAGTCGTAACCCTGGTGGCCATCCTGGCAGTCGCTGTAGTCGCGATTCGGGCCTACGTGCTGCTGGTCTATGCTCCTGGCCTGCGGTCCGAAGCAAGCACCATTCCAGGTCTGGTCCGCGCGCAGTTGACTCAGCAGGGAGCTGCCTACGTACCAATAGATCAGACCTCGCCCGACGTGCAGCACGCCGTGGTTTCCATCGAAGATCATCGCTTCTACAGCCACCCCGGCGTGGATCCGCTCAGTATGGCGCGTGCCTTCTGGGTGAACCTACGGAACAATCACGTGGATCAGGGCGGGAGCACGCTGGAGGAGCAATTGGTAAAACGCGCCATCGTCGAGGACGACCGATCGGTGCGGGCCAAACTGCGCACTATTGTCGTTGCCTGGGCGGTCGACCAACAATTTTCGAAGCCCCAAATACTCGAGCTGTATCTCAATGCCGCCTACTTTGGCCAGGGCGCCTACGGCATCGGCGCAGCGGCCCGTGTCTACTTTGGGTCGGACGCGGCACATCTCACTCTGCCGCAGGCCGCATTTCTGGCTGCTCTTCCGCAGGCGCCCTCGGTCTACGGCGCCCACCCACGAGATCCCGTGGTTACCGCACGGGTGATAGCGGTGCTGACCGCAATGCAGAAGTGGGGCTATATCACGCCGGCTCAAGAGGCCACCGCCGAAAGCACTCGGCTCACCTTCTCTCTACCTGGTACCTGAGCCGTTCGGTTGGTCCAGCTATTTCCTTCTATAGTGGCTAAAGGGCAGTGAGCAGCGGCAACCAGTGGCGCAGCGAGTGCCAAAGGAAGAAGGGGAACCATGAACCAGGACAGTATCGACAAGCTTTCAGAATTCAACAAATACCAGATCGCGGGCCTGGCGGTGCTAGGCAGCACACTGGCCGCGCTATCAGTCGTTTTTACGCTGCGCCGCTTTGGCCTCGTCAGCCGCCGCGTGGCCCCGGAAGCCGTGGATGGGCCGGGACAAACACCGGACGGTGCCGCGATGTCCAGCGAAATCCCCAACCATTTTAGTGAGGATCTGCTAGTGCCGGGATTGACCTACACCGGTGCGGAGGTTCAACAACAGGACGATCACGACGGGCGCAGCCCGGAAGGGGTCTGACCTAGCACGTCGTTCGCACGAGCGCCCAATGGTCAGGTGCGTGAGATACCCGATGGCGCGGGCCTTGTGCTCGCCGAGTTCAACGGCCTGCGTGGCATCTAGAAGGGCTACGACGTATCCTCGTCTCTCGTGCGCCGGCCACGTCTACTGTCAAAGGGGGCGTATCGCGCGGCCGGCTACCGTCGGGCTGACGCCATCGTGCCCGGTCAAGCGCTCCATCTCGACGCGCTCCGTCTGCAGCAGGTCGAGAACGACTCGCCTGAACTCGGGCGATTGCTCGACCTGCTCGCCCTCGAGTAACTAACCGTATTCCTCAAGCCGATCGACTCGCTCTCGATACCGCCGGCGGAGCGCCTCGATCAATTGCGCTGGCACGTCATCCGCCTCCATCTCGTCCAATCGCCGCAGTGCCGCCTGGGCCGACTGTTCGGCGCTCATACACGTGCCTCCTTCACTGCTTCCATGCCATTAGAACATCAAGCCGCCGAGCGGTCCTCAGCCTGATCTACCACCATCACGGCAGACCGACGCCCTGGCGCCTCGTCGAAACGGTAGACATACGGATGGAACGCAACCGCTGTCGTCCTCGACCGAGCCCGAGGACGATAGCAACTCCCGCGTCTGGGGAGCATCGAGCGCTCGTCCGATGCCGCCCGGCGCTCCAAGATGCGCTCGTCGGTATCGGCTTTCGGTCGGAGCGTCACCGGAGCGGCATAGAGCTTGTTATGAACTTTGAGGCTGTTGGGGCGTAGCATGAGGAAATGGGAGAGTGACGAGCATATCCTGGCGATGTGAACGATGAGGAGTGGGCGTCTGTGGCGCCCTACCTGACTCCGACGGTCAGGTCTTTGTCTTCCATTTCCCAAGCATGATCCAGCGTGTGATACGCGGTGTGCCGAATCAAGTACCGGAGCGGCCAGGTTCGGGCCATTTTGCCCTCAGAATGGAACGCCCGAATTGCTTTGCGATAGGCATCGCGGTGCGCCTTCAGTCCCTCATCGGTCAACATCGCACCTTGGGGAGTGAGCACTCCGACCTTCGCCGCCCAGTCCTGTTCCGTGCGAAACGTGTGACGAACGATGTGGTCCCGATCACGCCCTCCCCCTCGCGGACCCTTCTGCATCTCAGCCGACACGCGCACACGCGCATCATCGAAAAACGCCCAGCACGCCTCCATCAGGGTCAGTTCACGGTCCAAGTCTTCGCCCGACATGTCGTGCCTATCGATGCCCGAAAACGCGAACGAGATGCCCCAGAAGGCAGTTGAGCCCGTGCCCGGATATTGCTCGACCACGTCGACGGTGGTGATGGCCGCAAACTCTGCATCCATCCCAGCCAGCTTCGCCACCTTTGCGTAGCGTGGAAGGTAGCATTCTAACCGTTCAATCGCGACCTCCCCGGTCTTCGCACCGCGTTCCAGACCGGGCCAATCCGGCGCCACCGCCACCACCTTCTTGCCTTTCGGTCCCATTTCCAGCGTCACCCGAAGTTCGTTAGCCATCTCTACTCCCAGCACAAGAGTTCCTGCACCCTTTGATCTCGAATTGCCGTGATCCCATTGTGACCAGTGAATTGGAGCAGCCCGGTCATCAACCTGATGAGGCGTAAGGATGGTATGAGCCACTACATGGCCACGGGGGAATACGAGTGGCCGATGTGCTGCTGGTGTGCGATGCAGACGTGTTTCAGCTGTTTCCAGCAGAGGCAACTGCCACATCGGCTATGTCTCCCGATCCCGGAGCCGTATTCAGGACAAGCCGCTCAGCTACCCAGGGCTCGTACTCCGTGCGCCACTCCTCACACGCTCTAGGCCGCCCGACCTGAAACACTACACGCTGAACCGGAAGTGGACCACGTCCCCTTCCTGCATCACGTAGTCCTTGGCCTCGAGACGGGTAAAACCCAGTTCTTTGGCTTTGGCCGGGTTCCCGGCCTCCACCAGTTTGGCGTACGGCGTGATCTCGGCGCGGATAAAACCCCGCTCGATATCTGAGTGAATCACCCCCGCGGCTTCCGGCGCCTTTGCCCCCTCCCGAACGGTCCAGGCTCGTACCTCCGGCTCGCCCGCGGTCAGGAAGGTCATCACGCCAAGCTCGCGATAGGCGGCGGCGATGAAGCGGGACAGGCCGGTGTCGCTGATGCCGAGACTTGCCATATACTCCTGCGCATCCGCCGGTTCCAACTCAGCCAGTTCAGCCTCCAGCAGGGCGCAAACCACTGCTACCTCGGCCCCGTTCGCGCGCGCCGCTGCCTCGATCCCGGCAAGCAAGGGACGTGCTCCACCTGGATCGGGAGCCTCGAAATTCGCCAGCACCGACAGATCATCCTCGGACACATTGGCCACGTAGACCATCGGCTTGAGGGTGGTAAGGGCCAGGTCCTTCAGCAGCAGCGCATCCGCTTCCGAGATGCCGGCGCTGCGCGCGGACTTGCCCTGGTCCAGCGCCTCACGCAGGGCCAGCAGGGCCTTCTCTTCCCGCTGCGCCGTCGCATCTCGGCCACGCGCCGCCTTGGAGGTTCGTTCTAGACGCTTGTCCACACGGGACAGGTCGGAGAGTTGCAGTTCCAGCAGTATACTTTCCAGATCTTCGAGCGGTTGGGCCGGCTCCGCGCCCATCCCCAGGTCTGGACGACCATAGCAGCGCAGCACAATCGCCAGCGCATTGACGCCCTGCAATTGCCCCAAGAACTGACCGCCCAGTCCGCCATCTCGCGATCCACCCTTTACCAGGCCCGCCACATCGACCATCTGCACGCCGGTAGGTACGATCCGCTTCGGATGAACCATTGAGGCCAGCGTGTCCAGACGATCGTCAGGCACGGGAACCGTCGCCAGTGTCGACCTTCCGCCCGCGCTAGTATTGCGGCGAGTCAAGCCTTGAAAGAGCGCGGTCTTTCCCACGTCTGGCAGCCCGATGATTCCAACAGCGATATTCATAGCAACAGACCGATTATAGAGAGATGAGCAGGCTTTCCCCTTTTGGACCCGCCGGCACAGGCGTCGCCCCGCGATACCGTCGCCAGCAGATACAGTGGGGTATGGATTGCCGAAGCACTGCGCCGCCGGTTCTCAGCATCGCTGACTCGGCGCAGCCGTTCGTGGAGAGCTTGCACCTCACCTCGCTCCTGGACCAACTACTCACATATCTGATGGAGCAGGAGATTTCGCAAACGCGCGTAGTCGCGGTCGTGGTCGAACTCGAGGAGTCCGTATGGGGTGAAGGATCTGACGAGGAGCCGGCGATTCTCGTGATTCTCGTATTCGACGGTGATCCCGTCACCGCATATGAGGCTTGGTATGCGCTGCACCCCGGCCTCGCACCCATAGCAGAAGAGGCCGAGCAGGCGGGGATACTGACGCTTACCCTATCAACCGTCGAGGAACGGGCTACACTCTAGGTCCGCGTCGTCTCCAGCGGCTGCGGTCGGTCCCCGCTTTGGCATCCCCGGGAGCCGGCAGAGTATCGAAGGCATCATCGCGGGGCGCGGGCTTGCTCTTCTTACGGTTCTGCATCACGGTCGAGACGGTCCCGGCCACGGCCACCGCCGCAGCCTTCACCGCGTCGTCAACCACCTGGCGTGGCACCCGTAGGGGTTCCTGTCCCTCCTTCAAATACACCTCGTAGTGCGTCTGGGTTCTCTTGAGTTTGGGAAGGTTTCGCTGAGGCATAATCATGACTCCTTAACACTCAGGACCATCGAGGGGCGCATTCCGGCGCTAAACTGGCCGCTCGCGCCCGTGTCAATCAGATTATAGCGGGGTCGGTTTCGCCTCCCGGTAGTGCATTTTTTAGGCCAACCGTAGTCGACGATGGCGCTACTATTCGGTAGACGGGGCTATACAGTTCAGAGAAGGAGCGCCATCAGTGACTACCGAGATCGCGCCAGATATTACCTGGCAGCCGAGTGAAGAGTACCTCCGGCGAAGCCGTTTGATGCGCCTGATGCGCTTGCACCACATCCCGTCGTACCAGGAGTTCTATGCTCGCTCCATCGACGATCCGGAGTGGTTTTGGGAGGCCGTGGTTCGTGACGAGTTGGAACTCGAGTGGTTCCGTCCGTACGATCGTGTCCTGGAGTTGCCGGATGGTCCCGCCTGGCCCCGCTGGTTTGCCGGCGGCAAGTTCAATTACGTGGCAAATGCCGTCGATCGGCACGCCCGGGGTGAACGTGCAGATCAGACCGCTATCACCTGGGAGGGCGAGGACGGCGCCGTCCGCAATCTGACCTACCGAGAGCTGGAGAGCGCCGTCAATCGTCTTGCCGGCGGTCTGCGCGAGCTGGGTATCGCTAAGGGCGACCGGGTCGGCATCTTCATGCCCCTGGTGCCCGAAACCGCCATCGCCACTCTGGCCTGCTCCAAACTCGGGGCAATCTACATCCCGACCTTCTCGGGATACGGTCCGGAGGCGGTGGCTGTGCGACTGCGTGACGCCGAGGCGAAGCTACTGATCACTGCCGACGGATTCTACCGGCGGGGACGTCGCATCCCCATGAAGGACACGGCGGATGCGGCGTCAGACCTGGCGCCCAGCGTGGAAAAAGTACTGGTCTTCGAGCGAGTGGGTGGTGACATTCCCTGGAACGAGTCGCGTGATGTCCACTGGCGGGAGCTGGTGGAGCGACAGTCCGACACGCTCCCGACCCAGCACACCGCCGCGGATGATCCGTTTATGATCATCTACACCTCAGGCACCACCGGTCGCCCCAAGGGGACCTTTCACGTCCACACCGGCTTCCCGATCAAGGCCGCGCAGGACATGGCGCACTGCTTCGATGTCCAGGGCAGCGACACTCTCTTCTGGCTGACCGACCTGGGCTGGATGATGGGTCCCTGGGCCATCATGGGCACCCTCATCCTGGGCGGCACGCTGGTTCTGTACGACGGCACCCCGGACTACCCCGCGCCGGATCGTATCTGGCAGATGGTGGAGCGCCACCAGATCTCGGTGTTGGGCATCTCTCCCACGGTAATCCGAGCGCTGATGCCTCAGGGGGACCAGTGGCCGGCAAGGCATGACCTCTCCTCGCTCCGCATTCTGGGCAGCTCCGGCGAGCCATGGAACCTTGGTCCATGGACCTGGTTCTACCAGCGCATCGGCGGCGAACGCTGCCCAATCATCAACTACTCGGGCGGCACTGAGATCTCCGGCGGCATTCTGGGATGCAACACGATCCTGCCGCTCCGGCCCACCTCATTTTCCACTGCAATACCCGGCATGGCCGCCGACGTGGTGGACGAAACCGGGCAGCCGGTGCGTGGCCAGGTCGGCGAGCTGGTCGTGCGCAAGCCCTGGGTGGGCATGAGCCACGGCTTCTGGCGCGACCGAGAGCGCTACACGGAGACCTATTGGTCCCGCTTCCCGGACACCTGGGTACACGGCGACTGGGCTCTGGTCGACCCGGAGGGATTCTGGTATATCCTCGGCCGTTCCGACGACACCCTCAAGGTGGCCGGAAAGCGCGTCGGCCCAGCCGAGGTGGAGTCGGCCGCGGTGAGCCATCCGGCCGTGGTGGAAGCTGCCGCGATCGGCGTGCCCCACGACGTAAAGGGCGAGACCATTACGGTCTTCGTGATCCTGCGCCAGGGCTACGAACCTAGCGAGCAGGTTCGTCAGGAGATCCGCCAGGCAGTGGGCAGTCAGCTTGGCAAAGCACTCCTGCCGGAGGAAGTTCGTTTCACCACCGATCTGCCGCGCACACGCAACGCCAAAATCCTGCGCCGGGTGATCCGCGCCAAGTATCTGGGCAAAGAGGATATGGGAGACCTATCGTCGTTGGAGAATGTATCCGCTATCGAGGCGATTGCCACGTCCTGGTAGGGCGACAGGAAAAGGGATCAGCTCGATGACTAGAAGAATGGATGCTGATTGAGCATGCTTCCAATCCCATCGTAGAGGTGGACCTGGATTGGCAGCTCCATTGGCTGGTCCGTGAGGAACAGCACCCAACGGTCGTCGACGGAGTCTTCGAGCGTCGTGCCGTTCGAGCTGATCAACCGCACTCGTCCCACCTGACCGGTTGCGTCCAGAACACGGCCGCCCGCGTAAAACCGAGTGGGCCATCCGCCACCGCCCAGGTTTGCTACCGGAGGATCTCGATCTGGCAGGTCAGCGCCGCCGTCGCCGGCCCCTCCGTCGACTCCCCAATTTCCCTCCTCATCCTGGCTCACCGGGACGGCCCACTGCATCCATGGTCCATTCTTCATCTCAAACACCACAGCATGGAGCTGACGGCCCGGGATGCTGCGCGCCTTCAAGAAACGAATACTCTCCGCCCGAGCATCGCAGCCGCCCTGCCATGACACAGAGTGCCATCCGCCGGTCCCGGGTTCATCCGTGAGTCGCTTCCGGGGGGCAGTCAGGTACTCCACGATCACTTGCTTGGGGTCACCCCTGTCCATCGATTCCTCCTGATCGCAGTTCGTTAGCGACTGGCACTTGAGGCAGATTCAGCTGCCAGGAGACCCCCAAGCGGTCGCTCACCCACCCGAACTTGGCACTGAAGCGATAGGATCCGAGCGGCATGAGCGCTCTGCCCCTCTCGGCAAGCACCGCGTAGAGATAATCGATCTCCTTCTCCGACTTGCAGTGGACGAAGAGCGAGATCGACGGGGTGAAGCTAAATTCGTGCGCTTCGGTGCTGTCTATGCACATGAAGTGCTGGCCCGCAAGCGAGGAGGTCGCATGCTGCACGGTCCCTTCGACCCCTCCACCGTCTGCGCCATAATGCCTGATGGCGACGATCTCGGCGTCCTCAAACAGCGACGTGTAGAACATCATCGCTTCCTCGGCCACGCCCTCAAACATCAGAAAGGTCGTGACTTTCCGCGGCGGCGCGCTAACGGTCACCGGCTGCTCCTTTCGGGAATTGCAGCTGGCATGCTACCACACGCTGGCTGCGGTTCCACTTCCCAGCATCGCTACGTGCCGAATTCTAACTGCTCAGCAAATCTTTGGCGATAATCATGCGCTGCACCTCACTGGTGCCCTCATAGATGCGCAAAATGCGGGCGTCACGGTACATACGCTCGATGTCGAACTCTTTCATGTATCCCATGCCCCCGTGGACCTGTACGGCACGATCGACCACCCGGTTGGCCATCTCGGTGCAATACACCTTCACCACCGCCGCCTCGTGCGAGGCCCGCTGGCCGGTATCAATCTTCCAGGCGGCGTGGTACACCATCATGCGTGCCGCGTGGATCTCCACCTCCGAATCGGCCAGCATCCACTGAATCGCCTGGTTGTCGGCGATGGGTCGGCCGAACTGCACCCGTTGCCGGCTCCACTGCACCGCCAGGTTGAGCGCGGCCTGCGCCTGTCCCACGCAGCTTGCGCCCAGTGCAATACGTCCACCGTCCAGGGTTTGGAGCGCCACGCGGAAGCCCTTGCCCTCCTCTCCCAGCACATTGGCGGCGGGAATGCACGCATCCTCAAAAAACACCTCGCTGGTCTTGGAGCCGCGCAATCCCATCTTCTCGTCCACCCTCCCGATGGTCAGACCGGGCGTGTCTCGGTCGACCACAAAAGCAGTGACGCCCTTGGCGCCCTGCTCGCGGTCGGTGGTGGCAAAGACGGTGTAGACATCGGCCATGGGGCCATTGCTGACCCACAGCTTCGAGCCGTTTAACACGAACTGGTTCCCATCGCGTCGCGCTGTGGTCTGAATATGCGCCGCGTCTGATCCGGCATTCGGCTCGGTCAGGGCAAAAGCGCCCAGCTTTTGACCGGTGGCCATGGCGGGCAGATATCGACGCTTCAGGTCCTCTGAGCCGGCCAGGGCAATGGCGGTACCGCTCAGGCTGCAGTGACCGCCGATGATGTTGGAATATGCCGCATTGGCCGCGCCCAGCTCTTCCATGACCAGACAGTAGGCCAACTCACCGAAGCCGCCACCGCCATACTCCTCTGGAAAGGTGACGGAAAAGAGGCCCAGATCCTTCATCTCCTGCAAAATGCCGGCGGGCACCTCATCATCGCGATCGACCTGCATCGCAATCGGCATCAGCCGTTCGCGCACGTAGTCGTGAACGGTCTGTTGCAGCAACTTGGCGTCCTCTGGGATCGAAAAGTCCATCTTCCGTCCTTTACCTATGCGCCCCGTGCATCGGCGCCCGCGACGCCGCACTGGCCTGTCAGCGAGAACCGATCGCTACCCAAAAAAGGCGTTCCACCACTGTTTCCAGGGTGGATCGGGGGGAGCCAAAGGCGCCAGCGGAGCGCTCCGCACGGTCTCGATACGCTGCCGCACCGGCGGCGCGACGATAACCGTCTCGCCTGGTTTGATCAGACCCAGCGTCGAACGCGCGGCGTCCTCAACGTACCGATCGGTCTGATAGTACCGCTGCGACTGCCGAATCCGGGCGTTTTGTTGCGCCAGGTTCTGGTTCTGCGACTGCAACGCTGCCTCCTGCGCTGCCAGACCTCTGATCTCCTGTGTCTTCTGCAAGAACTTATAGCCAAAGAGCGCCATGGCCGCAAGCAAGAGGAGAGAGAGCGGGCGCACGCGCCATCCCCTGGAATAAGTGGTCGGTGTCTGCGTTTGCTGCTTGATTGCTCGTCGCATTCGTCGTTTATTCCTCACAGAGTAAGAAGGCATGCTGGACTGCTTCGGTCGGATTTGCCGCTCGTACTACGGATTCATCGCCGTCTCCGGGAGCCGCCACGGTCCAGGTGTTCAGTCCGACCACCGGTTTGCCCAGCTTTCGGGCAAAATCGATTTCAGAGAGCGTGCCCCATCCGCCAGCCACCGCCACCACCGCCTGGGCGCTGCTGACGACCAGTCCGTTGCGGAGTTCCCCCATTCCGGTTGGCAGAGCAAGTTCGACGGCCTCGTTGGCCTCGGCGGGATCCAGGCCAGGGAGAATACCCACGACCAGACCTCCGGCATCATGAGCACCGCGCGACGCAGCTTCCATCACGCCCGTTCGTCCTCCGGTCACCAGAATCGCGCCGTGTTCGGCAATCAATCGACCAACTTCATACGCATCGGCTGCCACTGAGTCGTCACATTCGCCGGCGCCAATGACGGCAATCACCAGGCGCGGCATGGCGTCTCCCATAGCTGAGATAGGTGTAGTATACAGTGCTCGTCCGCCAGTTTGATAGATGGGATCTGCTGCTCATGCCCCTGCTCCTCTTGCACGGCGACAATGCACTGGAGATCGACGAGGCGGCCCGCTCCGTGCGTGAACCGTTCCAGGAAGCGGACACCCTCACTTATGACGGATCGACCGTCTCGCTAGGCCATCTCTCAGAAGCGTGCCGCACCGCCGGGTTGTTCGATCCGCAGCGCTTGGTGATTGTGCACCGACTGCACGAGCGCCTCAAAGGCGCGAAAAAGGAAGGCGATACCGAAGAGATACACCTCATCTTGCTCTCTCTGGCGCCCACCACGACACTCCTCCTGCTAGCACCCGACATGGCGGGCGACCATCCACTGGTGCAGTACGTGCGGGAGGCCGGCGGCCGCGTACGTACCTTTTCGCTCCCCCGCAAGAGCGACCTCACCGGCTGGATCGTGGAACGCGTGAAAAAACATGGTGGATCCATCGACCATGATGCGGCCGAGTTGCTGGGCCACCTGGTCGGTGCGAACGCCGTCGCGCTGAATATGGAGGTTCAGAAGCTGACCACGTATGCGGGAGAGGGTGCGCGCATCGCCCCTCCAACGATCGAGTTGCTGGTGGGCGCCGTCACGCAAGACTCCATCTTCACCCTGGTCGATGCGGTGGCGTCGGGCGATCGGGCTCAGGCGCTCTCCCTCCTGCACCGGCAGCTCGAGGAGTCGTCGGGTACGCCGACCGATTTGGCGCTGTACCTGATTCGCATGCTTGCCCGTCAGATACGCATCCTCCTGCGCATTCGCCTCGGTCAGCAGGCACATCGATCCCAGAGTCAGATCGTAAGCGACCTGAAACTCCCGCGATATTACGCCGGCCGATACTTCCAACAGGCCAGGAGGCTGCCACAGGAGCGCTTGAAAGGCGCCTTCGAACAGCTAGCCGCGCTGGAATACGGCCTCAAGAGCGGCAGGATCGATCCAACCACCGGCCTGGACCTGCTCATCGTCGATCTCTGCGGCTGAAGCACAACGAAAAGCCGCCCTCCACAGCGTGGAGAGCGGCGGGAATCACCCTTTGTCCTATTTCTTCCCGGAGCGCTTGCGAGTGCCGGCTGTCTTTCGTGCCGTGCCCGTCTTTTTGGCCGTCGGAGCCTCAATCGTCGCCGGGGCAGCCTGCAGCGCGGCCGCAACGTTGAATCGCTTCATCAGGCGAGATTTGCGGCGCGCCGCGTTGTTGGCATGAATCACGCCCTTCTTCGCGGCGCGATCGAGCGCGGAGATGGCGGCGACCAACTCGACCTTGGCTTCGTCGGTATTGGTATCAATGGCAGTCCGGGCCCTTTTCACAAAGGTCCTGGTTTCTGACTTTACGGCGACGTTGCGCAGATGTCGCTTTTCGGCGGTGCGGATGCGCTTCAGGGCCGACCTGGAATTGGCCATAAACTTCTCTTTTCCTTCTGCCGCGAGGTTTCGGTCACGGGGCAATCCCCGCAGCCACAATGACAGCCTAACTCGTTGGAGTATATCAGCCGCGCCGAGCACGCGGCAACGCCGCACACCGGAAATAGAAACCGGGCGGTGCACGCCTCCCCAGGCTACACCACCCGTTTGGCAATCCCCCACCTCCGCGGATTGCCAATGCATACTCCCTGGATTACGGGTTGAAGTGCAACCACATGTACGCCCACCCGGTTGCTGTGTGCATGTTATGTAAAACGGAGAAGATAGGACCCTGAATAGGCTGCCAGACTTCCATCCGGCCTCCGACGGCATTTGAGAGGATCTGTCCACCAGGAAAGATCACCGATTCACCGACATCCACGAGTTCATCCACTACCCTGTCAACACGCGGTCACAGGACAAGCCTTGCACGCGAAATAGGAGTGCGATTTGGGCGGAGCCTCGCCGATCTGTCACCCCTGCCGACCGGCTATGCCAACCCAGACCCGACAGCGGTTCGAACCACTTCCTTCTGTCTCCCGAAAAACAGATACAGCAGCGTGGCGCCGCTAAGGTAGCAGGCCGTTCCCATCAGAAACGCCGGTGTAAATCCCCCCGCCTTCTGCAACTGTCCACTGGCGGCCGGTCCCAGCGAAAAACCAATGCTATACGCCACTGAATAGAGCCCGGTGAGGCGAGAGCGGTGCTGCTCGGGTACGCGTTGGGATAGGTCCCTCGCCCGGATTTGGCCGCACACCCCTTTCCGGCGTATGCGTCTTTCGTCATTCGTCCCGAAAGCGCACCGTAGCGCCGCGTATATGCTGTCTAGTAGCTAGGCGGCGCTATCGCT